>Ga0209066_10001165_pt1 | contig 35720 bp, 30 predicted proteins | sample All_14_2_FD_187198 | JGI IMG/M metagenome (GOLD analysis project Ga0209066, IMG submission 187198) | Freshwater microbial communities in response to fracking from Pennsylvania, USA - Allegheny Zone_MetaG_DW_15 (SPAdes) (version 2) ... | reverse complement strand
GTGGTGGGTATCGCGACCTTCCCCCGCTGTCATCTCGACCAACGGGAGAGATCTCATGCAGCCATCATCCGCCCCAAGAAAGGCATCCTCGGCGACACGAGATTTCTCGCTTCGCTTCGAAATGACAGCGGGGGCGGGATCATGGCCTTCGCCCTACCGGGAACAACGAGATTTCTCGCTTCGCTCGACATGACAGGGCTGTCATCTCGACCTTCCCCCACTGTCATGGCGACCAACGGGAGAGATCTCATGCAGCCATCATCCGCCCCAAGAAAGGCATCCTCGGCAACACGAGATTTCTCGCTTCGCTTCGAAATGACAGGGAGGGGGATCATGGCCTTCGCCCTACCGGGAACTACGAGATTTCTCGCTGGCGATTGAAATGACAGGGCTGTCATCTCAACCTTCCCCCGCTGTCATCTCGACCAACGGGAGAGATCTCATGCAGCCATCATCCGCCCCAAGAAAGGCATCCTCGGCAACACGAGATTTCTCGCTTCGCTTCGAAATGACAGGGGGGCGGGATCATGGCCTTCGCCCTACCGGGAACAATGAGATTTCTCGCTTCGCTCGAAATGACAGAGAAAAAAACGAAATGACAGCGGGGGCGGGATCATGGCCTTCGCCCTGCCGGGAAGGTCGAGATGGCAAGAAATGAAAAGTGGTTCAGAAAAAGAAGGAAGTAAAAGCCGCCGGACGGCCCGATTGCCGCCGGAGTGAGGTGAACAAGGAGACACATCATGAGCAGAAGACCATCGATCGCCGTCATCCTCTCCGGATGCGGCAACAAAGACGGGGCCGAGATCCACGAGGCGACCCTGACCCTGTGGGCCATCCACCGCCATGGGGCCGACTACCAGTGCTACGCCCCGGACAAGAAACAGCATCACGTCCTCAACCACATCACCGGCGAGGAGATGGCGGAGGAACGCAACGTCCTGGTCGAGGCGGCCCGGATCGCCCGGGGCGACATCAAGAGCCTCGCCCAGTTCGACGCCCAGGCCCACGACGTCCTGATCCTGCCCGGCGGCTTTGGGGCGGCGAAGAACCTCTGCACCTATGCCTTTGACGGCCCCGAGTGCAAGGTCGATGAGTCGGTCGCCGCCGCGGTCCAGGCGATGTATATGGCGAAGAAACCGATCGGGGCGCTGTGCATCGCCCCGGTCATCCTCGCCCGCCTCCTCTCCAATGTCATGGTGACAATCGGCAGCGACGTTCAAACGGCGGGCGATATCACCCGGATGGGGGCCCGCCACCAGAACACCACCCATGGCGAGATCGCCGTCGATACCGCCAACCGGATCGTCACGACTCCGTGTTATATGCTCGATGCCCGGGTGGACCAGATCGGTGAGGGCGCAGATCGGCTGGTCCTGGCCCTGTTGGAGATGATCGGGAAATAAGCGATTGAAGAGACGGCGGCAGCTATTTGCCCAGGCAGAACTGGGTGAAGATGACGTCGAGGATGTCATCGGCGGTGGTGAGGCCGACGATCTCCCCCAGCTGCTCCAGGCATTCCTGGATATCGACGGCGACCAGGTCGCAGCTGCTGCCTGCCGCCAGTGATTCGGCGATGCGATGGCAGGCGGCCTCGGCCCGGAGCAGGGCCTGGCGGTGGCGCAGGTTGGGGGCACAGCCGTCCTCCTGCCACTGGTCGCGGCCGCCGGCGACGGCAGCAAAGATCGCCCGCTTCAGTTCCTCGATCCCGCTCTGGTGCCGGGCCGAAATCCACACCGCCGGGCCGGTGATGCCCTGCGCCGCAAAGTCCCTGACCCCATTCTGACACAGATCCGACTTGTTGATTACCACGATCAGCGGCTTGGCCGCTACCAGGCAATAGAGGCGAAGGTCGGCCTCGCTCAGGTCGCGGCTGCCGTCGACCATGAACAGCACGAGGTCGGCCTGCTGCAGCAGCACTTTCGCCCGCTTGATCCCCAGCTCCTCGACCTCCTCGGCATGGTCGCGGATCCCGGCGGTATCGATGATCCGTACCGGAATGCCCTCGATGTCGAGGTACTCCTCAATAAAATCCCGGGTCGTCCCCGGAATGGCGGTCACCAGCGCCCGCTCCTCCTGCAGCAGGGCGTTGAGCAGGCTCGATTTGCCGACATTGGGGACCCCGGCGATGACCACCGAGATGCCGTCGCGCAGGATCCGTCCCTGGTCGGCCGAGGCGATCAGCGCCTGCAGCGGCGCGGCGACCTGCTGCTGTAGAATCTGCTGAAGACCGCCGAGGTCGACGATCTCCGCATCCTCTTCGGGGAAATCGATCGCCACCTCGATGAAGGCCTTCATCTGCATCAGCCCCTGACGGATGCCCTCGATCCGCTGGTACAACGCCCCCGCCAGCTGGGCCTGGCCCTGGTCGATGCCCTTTCGAGTCTTTGCCGCCAGGATATCGATCACCGCCTCGGCCCGGGTCAGATCGATCCGGCCGTTGAGAAAAGCCCGCTTGGTGAATTCGCCGGGATCGGCGAGGCGGACACCGGCGGCCAGGATCAGCTCGAGAATCCGGCTGAGGAGGAGATAGCTGCCGTGGCAGTGGATCTCGACGACATCCTCACGGGTATAGGTGCGGGGGGCCTGCATGTAGACGGCGAGGACCTCATCGACGATCCGGTTTGCGCCTGGTTGAACGATATGGCCGTAATACAGCTGGTGGCTGCGGAAGCGGCAGCGGCGGTCATGGGGCCGGAAGAGCCGGTGCAGGATCGCCAGGGCCTGGGCGCCGCTGATCCGGATGATGCCGATCCCTCCCGAACCCGGCGGGGTGGATATGGCGGCGATGGTGTGCTCGGTTCTGTCTGCAGGCATCACGGCACCACTTGCCGGCGACCGGCACCGGCAGTTGCTATAGTCAGGTTAGAGTGTGCCGGTCAACTCTCACTCTCATCGGCCGGCGACCCGTTGCCCCGGCCTTTCCGGCTCCGCGGGGCCGGTTTTTTGCGGCCGCTGGGCTTGCCGTTTTTGCCCGGCTTGTAGATCAGGATTTTCTTGAACAGGCCCTCGCCGACGGAACGGCTGCGGATCTCCTTGTCCTCCTGGAGCGTCATGTGGACCTCGCGCCGTTCGGAGGGATTGAGGCCGGGGATGGTCTGGGTCTTGCCGTCCTCCTTGACCAGGGCCGCCAGTTCGAGGGCCTTTTCCCGCAGTTCCTCGATCCGCTTCTGCCGGAATTCGCCGACGTCGATCGAGACCCGCAGCCGTTCCTCGGTCTTGCGAGCGACGATCTTGCGCAGCAGGTACTGCATGCTGTCGAGAATCTTGCCGTCCTGGCCGGTCAACTCCTCCTCGTGCTCGCCATGGATGGTGCAGACCACCGCCAGGCCGTGGACCTCGACATCGACCCGGGACGGGATCTTCATCAGCTCGAGGAGGGTCGTCAGTTCGGTCTGAACGATCGCCACCGCCTCGGCGCTGGCCTCACCGGCCTCTTCCTCCTCCGCCGGGATCTCATCGACGGGTTCCTCGACCGGGCTGTCGACGACCGGCTCCACCACGGCCGCCGGCTTTTCCCTGGCCGGGGCCTCGCTCCGCGGCCGGGCGGCCGGTTTCTCTTCCTTTTTACGGGCCGGCCGACGCGGTGGCGGCGGCTCGCTGCTCACTGCCGACTCGCTGCTCACTGCTACCGGTTCGACCTCACCTGCCGGCTCGTCACCTGCTGCAGGCTCGGCACTCCCTGCTGTTGGCTCGATCCTTTTGACCGCCGCCCGGATATGGGCCTTTTTGCGGCGCAGACCGAAGATCCCGGTCGAGCCGATCTCGACGACCTCGATATCCAGCTGTTCCTGCGGCACGTTCAATTCGGCACAGGCCTGTCTGATCGCATCCGCAACTTCCTTGCCATAATAATCTTTCTTTTTCGACGACATCGAAATCTGCTCCAGGTTAGGGGCCGTTACGAAATAACCGTTACATTTTTCACCATTTCGTTACGGCCCCTTATGCCGGAAAGGTATTTCTGCGTAACGGTTATTGTTTGACGACGGCTTATTCTCGATTCAGCGTATTTTTACTGCTCCTCGGCCGCTCATCGCGCCTTTTCGGGCACGGCCTTGCTGGTCCGGTTGATCATGTACTGCTGCAGGATCGCCAGCAGGTTGTTGACGAACCAGTAGAGCACGAGGCCGGAGGCGAAGTTGAGGAACATGAAGGTGAAAACGACGGGCAGAAACATCATGATCTTGGCCTGGGTCGGGTCCGCCGTCGTCGGCGTTAATTTCTGCTGCAGGAACATCGAGGCCCCCATCAGCAGCGTCAGGACCGGCAGCCCGCCGAGATAGGGAAGATTGAACCCGATCCACAGCCGATCGGGGGCCGACAGATCGGTGATCCACAGCATGAACGGGGCATGGCGCAACTCGATGCACTGCAGCAGGACCTTGTACAGGGCGAAGAAGATCGGGATCTGCAGGACCATCGGCAGGCAGCCGCCGAGGGGGTTGACCTTGTAGGTTTTATAGAGGTTCATGACCTCCTGGTTCATCTTGGCCGGATCATCCTTGTACTTCTCCTTGATCTTGACCATCTTCGGCTGCAGCTTCTGCATGTTCTTCATCGACTTCATACCCTTCTGGGTAATCGGCCAGAAGACGGCCTTGAACAGGACGGTCACCAGGATGATGGCGATGCCGTAATTGCGGAAGAAACCATAGAAGAAGTTGAGCAGCCACAACGTCGGTTTGGCGATGATGTCGAACCAGCCGAAATTGACGGCCTTGTCGAGATTGTAGCCGAGGTCCTGCAGCAGCGTCAGCTTCTTCGGCCCGTAAAAGACATGGTAGGCGTACTCTTGCGCCTGCCCCGGTTGCAACGTGTCGAGGTTGCCAGCAACCACGGTCGCGCTAAGGGCATCCGTCCCCTGCATCGTGAAGCTGACGCCGCTGTCGGCCACCGGCATGATCCCGCAGAGAAAATAGTTGCTCCCATACCCGGCCCACTCGATCTTGCCGGAGATCGTCTTGGCGCCATCGGCGAATTCCTTGGCCTTGACTTCATGGAGCTGGCCGTTGATGAAGGCGGAGGGACCGGCAAAGAGAAACTTGCTGGAGGCATTGTCCCCCTCGAACGGACTGTTGACCTGATGCAGTTGGGCAATTCCCTGCAACGGCTGGTTTGAGGTGTTGGTAACCTTGACGGCCAGATCGATGAGGTAGCTCTGGGTATCAAAAGTGAACTTGCGCTCGATCTCCAGCCCGTTGCCGGCGCCGGCCTTCATGGTCAAGACGGCCTTGCCGTCCTTGCCGAAGACGACCTCCTGCGCCGCGCTGTCATACAGCAGGTCGGCCGGGGCGGCACTTCCCCATGCAAATTTCAACGGCAATCCCTGGTTGGCAGTGGTCCGCACCAGTTCCTTGCCCGGTGAGTCCTTGGCGATGCTCTCGGTATGCTCCTTCAGCACGAAACTTTTGATCGCCCCGCCGTCCTCGGTGATGATGGCTATGTAGAGGTCGGTTTCGACCGTGATCTCACGGGCCGGGCGATCCGGCTTGACCGGCGCAGCCGCGCTTGCCGGTTCAGCCGAAGGCGCGGTCAATGAAGGGGCGGTATCGGCCGTCTTCCCGGGGGCGACGACCGCCGGCTGCTCTTGCGTCTGCTCCACCGGCGCCGGGGATTTGTTGCCGAATCCAACAAAGAAATATTGATATCCGAGCAGAATGACGAAGGAGATGATGATTGCCACGAAGGCCCTATAGGTATCCATGCATGTACCGTCTGATGTTGATCCGCCTGCACACCGGTGAACTGTCGGCCCGGAAGCCGACACTCAACGCGGTTTTACCGGACAGGGTCATAGCCGCCCTCGGAAAAAGGGTGACAGCGAAGGATGCGGCGGAGAGAGAGGAATGATCCCCGGAAGACTCCATATTTTTCAATTGCCTGAATTGCGTAGGCGGAACAGGTCGGGGTGAAGCGGCAGCATGGGGGGAACAGCGGGGAGATGAGGTACTGGTATCCTCGAACGAGGATCACAAGAGAACGTCTGGCTGCCTGAGAAATACCCACTCAGGCCTCCCGGTTCGTATGTCTGCCGGCGAGTGAGGCCACGAACCGGCTGATATCAACAGGTGCGGACAGGGAAAAATCAGGGCGAACGGCAAAGACGATATCCGCACAAGGCGGATACAGTTCTCTGTCAAGGCGGAACGATTCCCGAATAATTCGCTTGATCCGGTTGCGCTTCACAGCCCCTCTGATTTTTCCATGCACGCTGATGCCGATCCTGCTGCGCCCTTCGCTGTTCGTACGGCAGACCAGCGTGAACCCTTTGCCGTGCAGGCGCTTTCCCTGGCTGTACACCTTGTCAAACTCCCATCCCTTGCGAATCAGGGATTGCTTGGGAAGTCCATGCTGTTTCAAGGGATCAGGCTGACAGACGTTTCCGCCCCTTTGCCCGCCGGGCATTGAGTATGGCGCGGCCGGAACGGGTCCGCATTCTCTCGCGAAAACCGTGGGTTCGTTTGCATTTCAAGTTGCTGGGCTGAAAGGTACGTTTACTCATGAGTTAATCCCTTTGCTGTACATCCATGCAGATCCATGGGGCTTTTGAAAGTGATAAAGACCCCGGTCGGCCTGTCCGGCAGGTATTCTGCCGACCGAAGATCTCTTGCCGCTACTCTTGCCGTTACCATAGCCCTCCCGACGGGAAGGACCGGAAATCCGAAAATTACAAAAGACGTATATTAATCATAGAAGCCGAATACTGTCAAATAATTTCACCAGGCCCACCGCCCTCGTCTTGCACAAGAACCCGCGGTATGCTACTGTTGAGTGCAGATTTTCCGTCTCAATGCCGGGAACCCACTCCCTGCCGTCCCCTTCGTTGCCATCCGTTGCCCCCACAAAAAAAATTTATGACAGCAGACCCGCTTGCCACCTACTCCGCCCTCGACTGGGACCAGCTGTGGCGCAACGCCCGGACCAGGAAATCATGGGGCAGCAGCAGTGCCGCCGACTGGGACAAGAAGGCGGTTTCGTTCGCTGCCCGCAATCAATCCTCCCCCTTCGTCTCGCTGGTCCTGGCCCATATCCCGCTGACCCCGACGGCGACGGTCCTCGATGTCGGCTGCGGCTCGGGCACCCTCGCCCTGCCGATCGCCAGGCAGGTCAGCTCGGTCACCGCGATCGATTTTTCCGCCGGCATGCTGACCGCCCTGAGGCAAATGGCAGCCGAGGCGGATATCACCAACATCACGACCATCCAGGCCGGCTGGGAAGATCACTGGCCGTCCTTCGGCATACAGCGCCACGATATCGCCATCGCCTCCCGCTCCCTGGCCGTTGCCGACCTCAGGGCCGCGCTGCAGCGCCTGAACGATTATGCCGCGGCGTATGTCATCATCGTCGACCGGATCGCCCCGACGCCCTTCGACCCCGAGGCCTTTACCGCCGTCGGCCGGCCGTTCGAGTGCGGGCCGGATTACATCTATGTCCTTAACACCCTCTACTCCATGGGGATCCATGCCAATGTCGACATCATCGGTCTTGACCGGGAGACGGAGTTTGCCGATTTTGACGACGCCATGGACTCTTATCGCTGGATGATCAGGGACATGTCACCTGCGGAGGAATCCGCCCTCCGCCTGTACCTGGCGCAAAAAAGCCGCCCCGGCGACGATGGCCGGATCGTTGTCGACCGCGGCTTCCGCCCGCAGTGGGCCTGCATCTGGTGGGACAAGAAAAGATGATGCCGCTGTATCCTCCCCCCTCCCGGCCGCAGGGCGCCAACCCAGCTACGGCCGCTGCCGCCCGAGGTCTTCACCCATGCGTATCATAATCGTCGGTGCCGGACAGGTCGGATTCCATATCTGCGAGCGGTTCTCACTGGAAAACCAGGATGTCGTACTGATCGACACCGACGAGAAGAAGCTCAAGCGGATCGAACGCGACCTCAACATCATGACTATCCACGGCAGCGGGGCGTCGGCCCGGATCCTCGCCGAGGCCGGGATCGCCAAGACCGACCTGTTCATCGCCGTCACCGACAGCGACGAGGTGAACCTGATCGCCTGTATCATGTCCAGCCAGTACAACGTCAAGACCCGGATCGCCCGGGTCCGCAACCAGGACTTTCTCGAAGAGGGTATGTTCCCCGACACGAAGGTCCTGGACATCGACATGATCATCAGCCCGGACCAGGCGATGACCGATGAAATCGTCAGCCTCTGCCACATCTCCGCCGCCTTCGACATGGCCAAATTCGCCGACGGCCGCCTGATGCTGCTCGGTTACCAGATCAAAGAGGGCAATCCCCGCCTCGGCATGACGCTGAATAAACTGATGAAGGTCCATGGTTCCCATAACTTCATCATGACCGCGATCATCCGCGGCAAGGACACCATCATCCCCCGTGGCAGCGATGCCATCCAGGCCGGCGACAAGATTTACATCATGGTCAGGCGCGAGGACATCTTCCGGGTCGAGAAATTCTTCCACCTCAGCAGCCAGACCCCGCACAAGGTCTTCATCATCGGCGGCGGCCGGATCGGCTATGCCGTCGCCCGGGCGCTGGAAGACCTCAACATAGAGGTCTTCCTGGTGGAAAACAGCCGCCAGCGCTGCGAATTCCTCTCCGAAAACCTGGGGCGGACCACCGTCCTCAATATCGACGGGCTCGACTCCCATGACCTGGTCGACGAGGGGATCGACCAGGCCGATCTGGTGATCTCGCTGACCAGTGACGATTCGAACAACATCATGTCGAGTCTTCTCGCCAAATATCATGGCGCCAAGAGGTGCATCACCAAGATCACCCGCCACGATTTCGTGCCGCTGCTCGGCCCCTTGGGCATCGACATCGCCCTCTCCTCCCGCCAGGTCGCGGCCAGCATGATCCTGCGCTTCGTCCGCCGGGGGGCGGTCGGGACCGTCGCCACGATCATGAACAGCGATGCCGAGGCGATGGAGATCAAGGTGCCGATGACCCGGAATTTTGACAATGTCGCCCTGAAGGATCTGAATTTTCCCAAAGGATCGATCATCGGCGCCATCGTCAGGGGGCGGAAGATCCTCATCCCCTCCGGCAACACCCGGGTCCAGGCGGAAGACAATCTCGTCGTGTTCTTCACCCGCGATGCCGTCAAATTGCTCGAGCGGTATTTCGACCAGGAAGAGTAAGCGATGCGGACGAGCGGTGTACTGAACCTGCTGGGCAAGCTGCTGATGGTGCTGTCCCTGACCCTCATCGTGCCGATCCCCTTTTCGCTCTACTACGACGACGGGATGCTCCGGACCTTCGTGCTCTCGTCGCTGATCGGCGCCGGCAGCGGCGGTCTGCTGCTGCTGCTGTTCCCGCCGGAAGAAGACCTCGGCTACCGCGAGGGCTTTGCCATTGTCACCCTGAGCTGGGTGACCATGGCCCTGCTCGGAGCCCTGCCCTTCTACATCTCAGGCAAGATACCGGCCTTTATCGACTGCTATTTCGAGGCGATGTCGGGATTCACCACCACCGGCTCGACGATCCTCGTCACCGTCGAGGTGCTGCCGAAAAGTCTGCTGTTCTGGCGTTCCCTGACCCATTGGCTTGGCGGCATGGGGATCATCGTCCTGACGATCGCCATCATGCCGCTGCTGAAGGTTGGCGGCACCCAGCTGTTCCATGCCGAAATGCCCGGCCCCACGAAGGACCGGCTGGCCCCCCGCATCCAGGGGACGGCCCGGATCCTGTGGACCGTCTACGTCTTCCTGACCGTGATCGAGATGATCCTGCTTATGACCGGGGGGATGGATTTCTTCGACGCCATCTGCCACGCCTTCGCCACCCTCGCCACCGGTGGTTTCTCGACCCATACGGCGAGCATTGCCTACTTCGAATCGGCCTACGTCGAGGGGGTGATCATCGTCTTCATGCTCCTTGCCGGAATGAATTTCACCCTCCATTTTCATGCCATGACCGGCAACTTCCGGACCGTCATCAAGAACGAGGAGCTGCGTCTTTATCTCGCCATCGTTTTCCTCTCGACCCTGATCATCACGGTCGCCGTCACCGTGGCCGATCCGGCGTCCAATCTCGCCAAACATTTCCGAGATGCGTTGTTCATTGTCGCTTCGCTCGTTACCACCACCGGCTTCGGTACCGTCGATTACGAACTCTGGCCGCCGGTGTGTCTGATGGTCATCGTCGTCCTGATGTTCATCGGCGGCTGCGCCGGCTCCACCTCCGGCGGAATCAAGGATGTACGGATCCTGCTGCTGTTCAAATACGCCCTGCTCCAGCTGCGCCGCCTCGTTCACCCGCACCAGGTGCAGACGATCAAACTGGGGGCGACCCGGGTGCCCCAGGAGATCCTGATCGCCATCCTCGGCTTCTTCGCCCTCTACCTGGTCTTCTTCTTCCTGGCCAGCATCGTCGTCACCGCCACCGGGGTCGACATCCTCACCGGCACCAGTGCGGTCATCACCACCCTCAGCAATGTCGGCCCCGGCTTCAAGGTCGTCGGCCCGACCCAGAATTTCAGCACCCTGCCGGAGCTGGCAAAGATTGTTCTGATCATCTGCATGCTGGCCGGCCGGCTCGAGCTCTACACCGTCGTCGTGCTGTTGACGCCGGCCTTCTGGCGGATGGCGCGAAAACCGTCCCTCCGCACCTTCTCCCTGTACAACAAGCAATCGGGCCCTGATTCCCGGGCCACAGCATTTAATGACCACCTCCATGAATGAGTATGATATTGCCGTCATCGGCGCCGGCCATGCCGGCTGCGAAGCGGCCCTGGCCGCCGCCCGGATGGGCTGCCGCACCTTTGTCGCCATCATCAACGCCGACACCATCGGCGCCATGTCCTGCAACCCGGCGATCGGCGGCCTGGCCAAGGGCCACCTGGTGCGGGAGATCGACGCCCTCGGCGGCGAGATAGCGAGGAACATCGACGCCACCTCCATCCAGTTCCGCCGTCTCAACACCAGCAAGGGCCCGGCCGTCCGCTCGTCACGGGCCCAGGCCGACCGCCTCCTCTACCGGCTGCGGATGAAAGCGGTGCTGGAGAACCAGCCCAACCTGACGCTCTGCCAGGCCACGGTCGACAGCCTGCTGGTCGACAACGGCCGCATCGTCGGCCTCCGGACCTCGATCGACCAGGAGATCCGCGTCCGGGCGGTCGTGGTCGCCACCGGCACCTTTCTCAACGGCCTGGTCCACATCGGGCTGAAGAACTTTCCCGCCGGGCGGATGGGTGACGCCCCTTCGACCAGGCTCGCCGCCTGGTTCAAGGACCAGGGGTTCAATGTCGGCCGGATGAAGACCGGCACCGTCCCCCGGCTGGCGGCCCATTCCATCGATTACTCGGAACTCGAGGCCCAGTACAGCGACGACCCGCCGGCCCACTTCTCCTTTGCCTCCAAGGGCCGCTACATCCTGCCGCAACTGCCGTGCCATATCACCTACACCAACGAGCGGACGCACGAGATCATCCGCCGGGGCATCGACCAGTCGCCGATGTATGCCGGGATCATCGAGGGGATCGGCGCCCGCTACTGCCCGTCGGTCGAGGACAAGGTCATGCGCTTCCCGGAGAAGGGGCGGCACCAGATCTTTCTCGAACCGGAGGGGCTGGACACGGTCGAGGTCTACCCCAACGGCCTGCCGACCAGTCTGCCGCTCGCCACCCAGACCGCGATGATCCACAGCATCAAGGGCCTGGAGCGGGCGCAGATCATCCGTCCCGGCTACGCCATCGAGTACGACTATGTCGACCCGCTGGAACTGCAACCGTCGCTGGCGACCAAACGGATCGAGGGCCTCTACCTCGCCGGCCAGATCAACGGCACCTCCGGCTACGAGGAGGCCGCCGCCCAGGGTCTGATGGCCGGGATCAACGCCGTCCGCTACGTCCAGGGCCGGCAGCCGCTGGTCCTCGACCGCTCCCAGGCCTACATCGGGGTCCTGATCGACGACCTGGTGACCTGCGGCACCAAAGAACCCTACCGCCTCTTCACCTCCCGGGCCGAATACCGGCTGCTGCTGCGCGAGGACAACGCCGACACCCGGCTCAGCCGGATCGGCCATAGGGTCGGCCTGCTCGACGACGAATCCTATAATCGGTATCTCCACAAGGAGCAGGGGATGACGGCGGGCATGGCCCTGCTCGACGCCGTCGCCGTCAAACCGACGGCCGCGGTCAACGCGGCGCTGGCGGCAATGGGCCAGACCGCCATCAAGCAGAAGAGCAGCCTGACCGACCTGCTGCGGCGGCCCGGCCTGACGATCGACCACCTCGCCGGCCTGCCCCTTGACCCCGCCGAACTCCTGGAGGTGGCGGAACTGGCGCAATCGCCGGTCAGGGACGAGATCCAGCTGCAGATCAAATTCGCCGGTTATATCGACCGGCAGCGCGAACAGGTGGAGCGCTTCCGCAAGCTGGAGTCGCTGCTGCTGCCCGACGACATCGACTTCAAGATCCTGTCCGGCCTGTCGAACGAGGTCGTCGAAAAGCTCAGCCGAGTGCGGCCGCGCTCGCTCGGCCAGGCCTCACGCATTTCCGGGATCACGCCGGCCGCCATCTCGGTGCTGCAGGTCCACATCAAACGGCTCAAGGCCCAGAACTGAACCCTTCATTCACCATGCCGACACCCTTCGTCCACACTCTCGACCCGGTCTTTCTCACCCTCGGCCCGCTGCAGATCCGCTGGTACGGCCTGATGTACGTCATCGGCTTCACCGCCAGCTACTTCCTGGTGCGCCACCAGATCCGCCGCCGCCACTACACCGAGTTGGAAAAACATTTTGAAAACCTCAACCTGGTCCTGATCCTGTCGGTGATCCTCGGCGGCCGCCTGGGCTACGTCCTGTTCTACAACCCGGGCTACTACCTCCGCCACCCCCTGGAGATCCTCGCCACCTGGGAGGGGGGGATGTCGTTCCACGGCGCCTGTCTGCTGCTGATCATCAGCGGCTGGCTGTTCTGTCGCCGTTATGCGATCGATTTCTGGAAGGGCGCCGATATTTATGTCGCCACGATCCCCATCGGCCTGGGCCTGGGCCGGATCGGCAATTTCATCAACGGTGAACTGTTCGGCCGGCCGGCCGACGTACCCTGGGGGGTGATCTTCGCCGACGGCGGTCCGGTGGCGCGCCACCCTTCCCAGCTCTACGAGGCCCTGCTCGAGGGGCTGCTCCTGTTTGCGCTGCTGTGGGCGGTCAAGGGCCGGCCCTGGCAGCAGCGGCCGGGCTGGCCGCACGGCAGCATTCTCGCCCTGTTTCTGATTGCCTATGGGGTGTTGCGGATGGTGGTCGAGCAGTTCCGGGAGCCCGATCCGCAGATCGGCTTTCTTTTCGGGCTGGTGACGATGGGCCAGAGCCTCAGCCTGGTCATGGTGGCCGGCGGGCTGCTGCTCTGGCTGTTCCGGATCCGGCAGGAAAAGAACGGCAAGGGAGCGCCGATCGCAGTTTCCCGCCGCAAGCGGGCCTGATCATCGCCATGCCGCAAAACACGGGCACCCATGCCGACGACCGCCACCCCCTGCCGAGCAGCTGGCAGGAATGCCGGCAACGCGGCTGGGACGCACTCGACATCCTCCTTGTCACCGGCGACGCCTATGTCGATCACCCCTCCTTCGGCGTCGCCCTGATCGCCCGGCTCCTCGACAGCCGGGGCTATCGGGTGGCGATCCTGCCGCAGCCGCGTTACGACCGGCCTGACGATTTTCGCCAGTTCCCGCCGCCCCGCCTGTTCTGCGGCATCACCGGCGGCAACCTCGATTCGATCGTCGCCAACTATTCCGGCAACGGCAAGGTCCGGGACTTCGACGCCTTTTCCCCGGCCGGCAACCCCTGGCGCGGGGAGGAACGGTCACGGGCCAACCGTCGCCGCCCCGATCGCGCCGTCCTGCTCTATGCCCAGCTGGCTCGTGCCGTCTTCGGCGCGACACCGCTGGTCTTGGGCGGGATCGAGGCCTCGCTGCGCCGCTTCGTCCATTACGACTACAAGCAGGACAAGCTGCGGGCCTCGTGCCTGACCGACGCCAAGGCCGATCTGCTGGTGTATGGGATGGGGGAAAGGGCGGTACTGGAGATCGCCGAGCGGATCGCAGGCGGCGAAACGATAACGGACGGAATCCCCGGCACCTGTCGCCGTCTGAGCGAAAACGAACTGCGGCACGAGTTGCCCGATTTCACCGACGCCCCGGACGATGGTTTCCTGGTCCTGCCGTCATGGGCCGACATCGGCCGCGATCCCGCCCTGTTTCTTGACCAGGAACTGGAGCTCGACCGCCATGCCCGGGCCTCCGCCGGCACGATCGTGCTCCAGCACCAACAGAGCCACTGGGTGCTCCAGTATCCTCCGGCCGCCCCGCTCGACAGCCGCGAACTCGATGAGCTGTATGCCCTGCCCTTCAGCCGCCGGCCCCATCCCGCCGCCCCCGACATCCCGGCCTACCGGATGATCCGCGATTCGGTGACCATCGTCCGCGGCTGCTCTGGCAACTGCTCGTTCTGCGCGATCACCAGGCACCAGGGGCCGAAAGTCATCAGCCGGAGCCGGGAATCGATCGTCAGTGAGGTCCAACGGCTCAGCGGGATGGATGATTTTGGCGGGACGATCAGCGATCTCGGCGGGCCGACCGCCAATCTCTGGGGCACCAGCTGCGCGATCGGCGGCTGCGCCAAAAACGACTGCCTCTACCCGCGGGTCTGCCCCAAGCTCCAGGTGGCGGAAGCGGAGTTTCTGCAGCTGCTGCACGAGGTCGCCAGGGTTGCCGGCGTCGAGCACGTCTTCATCTCCTCCGGCCTGCGGATGGAATTGCTGCTCAAGACCCCGGCCCTGTTGCGGCGGATCATCGAGCGCCATACACCTGGGGCGCTGAAGATCGCCCCGGAGCATACCGATGCCGACCTGCTGACCCTGATGCACAAGGAACCGCACGCCGTGTTGCGCCAATTTATCCGGACCTGCCGCCGGATCGCCGGAGAGCTCGGCCGGGATCTGCGTTTTTCACCCTACATCATCACCGCCCATCCCGGCTGCAGCGAGAGCCAGGTCAGGGAGCTGGTCAACGACCTGCGGGCCCTCGACCTGCAGGTCCGCGCCTTTCAGGACTTCACCCCGACCCCGGGGACGATATCCACCGCGATGTTCGTGACAGGCCGGCGCCGCGACACCAAAGCGCCGTTGACCGTGCCGAAAAATACCAGTGAGCGGAAAAAACAGCGGGAAATCATTGAGAGGGAGTATCTGAAAACTGCAGGACCGGCACGCCGAAAACCGCGGGGGTGACGACTTCACCCCCGCGGCCGGAAACGTTATCGTGTTTCGGCTTTCCCCGTTTTGTCATAGGAACCATAGTAGGTATACTGCCCGAGCATCTTCTCCTCGAGGTATCGGTGTTCATAGCCGTTGAAGACGATGCCGATCACCTTCTCCTTGCCGATCAGATCGATGATTTTCCTGACCTGGGTCCGGCTCGAGGCACCCTGGCGCACGACCAGCACCACGCCGTCAATCTTCTGCGCCAGAACAATAACCTCCGAGGCGGCAAGGATCGGCGGGGTGTCGAAGATCACGAACCGATTATCGTATCCCTCCGCCAGTTCCCGGATCAGGCCGTCCATCCGCGCCGAGCCGAGCAGCTCCGCCGGGTTGACGGGGGGCTTGCCGCTTGGCAGGATGCTCAACTTGTTGATCGATGTTGGGACGATCAGGTCGGCGATATCGCCCCCCGTTTGCAGAAAGTTGGCCAGCCCCTGCTGTTGGGACAGGCCGAAAAGACTGGCCAGCACCGGCCGACGCAGATCACAATCGACGAGCAGGGCCTGATCATCAACCCCCTGGGCCATGACAATGCCGAGGTTGGCGGCGACAAAACTTTTCCCCTCTTTCGGCGCAGTCGACGTCACCATAATGGTGCGGCACGGGGTGGTATCGGTATCGGGATGGAGGATCCGCGAACGGAGGACCCGGAACGATTCGGCCGTCTCGGCGGAGAAACTCACGGCCTGGCTGAGCCGTTCATCCCACCTGGCGGAATGCTGCGGCGTTGATCGGCCTGATGGTCGCGCCGTTGCATGCACGGAAGTTTGCGCTTCCGTCCGCGGCTCGGCAGCAACCCGGTCCGTAACGCGATTCTCCTCATCGCGCTGTTCCGCATCACGTCGTTCCTCTGTACTGGTAGTGCCAGCTCCCGACTTCTCGAGGGCCTGTGTAAATTTCCCCATACTCTTCTCCAGTTCAAGCCCGCTTCAAGGTCAGGCGCTATATCGATGTTCGATTTATCCGTTGGTGTATGCAAGATACAGCCCAAGGCCCATGGCCGCAAGAATGGCGATGCCAACGGCGATCCACTCCGGTTCGATCCGTTTTTCGGGTCGAGGCAGCGAAAATGACGCAGTTTCCCCCGGGATCGCCAGCTCGCCGGCACAGGAGCGGATGATTGCTTCGTCGATTACCAGGGCATCGGCGGCAAAGGCGCTGACGAGGGCGTTGTCGCAGATGATGTTGATCAGCCGGGGGTTGCCGCCCGTCGTCCGGTGGATGAGTTCCAGCGCCTTTTCGGTAAAGAGCTTCCTTCTGACCGCCCCGGCCCGTTCGAGGCGGAAGAAGATGTACTCCCGGGTGTCGTCCATCGACAGGGGCTCGATATGGAAGCGGATGGCGACACGCTGCCGGAGCGGCAGGAGACGTTCGTCGGTCAGACGCTCAAGCAGTTCCGGCTGACCGATCAGGAAGATGCTGAGGGCGACCTGATCCTCCGGCGGCAGATTGGCGAGGAAGCGGATTTCCTGGAAGAGCTCGAACGGCAGGGCATGGGCCTCGTCAAAAATCAGCAGGACCCGGCGCTGTTCCTTCCGGCACTTCTCAATGAATTGGGAGAACAGGATCAGGAATTTGGCCTTGTTGCCGTCGAACGGCAATTCCAGTTTCGATGCCAGATAGTAATAGAAATCGCCGATTTCCAGGGTGGGGTTGGACAGCACGCAGAGGTGGTGCGGGCAATCGAGACTTGCCGCCAGGACGTTGACCAGGGTGGTCTTGCCGGTGCCGATGCCGCCGGTCAGAACCAGAAAGCCCTTGTTGGCGACGACACCATAGCGCAGCACCGACAGGGCCTCCTTGTGCGATTCGCTCAGGAAGAGGGTCCCGGCATCGGGAACCAGTTCAAACGGCTTGTGCAGCAGACCAAAGTGTTGTCGATACATGGCGGTTTCCTGAGGTATGCTGCCGGCTAGACGACGATCAGGCCTCGTCGCCAGCAATAGGCAAAGAGCACGGCGATCGCTGCAAAGGCAACGACCGCGGCCAGCAACCCGAGTTGGAACTTTCTCCGGCACCAGGTCTTCTCGCGTTCGGTTTCGATAAGGGGAATGGTGCACAGGACCGGCACACCGAGATAGGCCTCGATGTCACCCAGGTCACGAAACGATGGGTCGAAAAAATCCCAGACAAAGGGGATGCCGAACCCGAGACCGAGACCGCAGAACAGGGCAATGGCAAGGATTTTGGCAAAATCGGGCTTGATCGGCTTTTCCGCAACACGGGCGGAGTCGACGATTTTGAACTGGCTGCCCTTCTGCCGTTTTTCGAGGTTGAGCATCGACTTGGCCTGAAGATCCGAAGAAACGAGCATGTCGTAATGCCGTTTCAACTCGCCATACTCGCGGGTCAGGGCCGACCACTCCGCCTCGCGGACCGGGGCTGCGGCGACCCATTCCTCGTACTGGGCAATGGTCTTTCTCAGGCCTTCCTTCTCATCGTTGATATTGCCGATGCTCATCTGGATGCTCTTCCACTGGGTCTCGAGCTGAAGAACCACCGGATCAGACGTTCTCTGAGACTGGGCGGAGGACCCGCTCAGGCCGCCATCCGGCTGGACTCGGCCTGCCGCCAGGTCCTTTTCCAGCCGGGCGATCTGCCTTTTGGTGCGTTTGATTTCAGGATGATTTTCGGTGTACTTGATCTCCAGGCTCTTCAGCAGGGCCCGGAGCTGGATCAGCCGGTCGGCGGGGCTGACGGCAACTTCCTGTTGGACGGCGGTCCCCCTGGTGCCGTCCATTGAAAGCAGATCGGCCTGAGCCATCATCTTGCGCCGGTTGGAAATCTGGTCCCGGACCAAGATCATCGTCTTCTCCAGATCCTGGATGCTCTCCTGTTTCGCCTGGTACTGCTCCTGCAGACCGATCAGCCGCGACACATTGGTTTCACGCTGCTCCGGCAGTTCGTTGTAATGTTTGAGCTTATAGTCGCGCATGACCGCCTCTTTGCGGTCCATGACCGTCTTGGCCATCTCCAGTTCGTCACCGGCATAGGCCGAAGTTTCCGTGGCCCGCTCTTCCCGGTACTTGAGGTTCTCCTCGATGAATTTGGCGGCCAGGGCATTGGTGACCTTGACGACCTTGTCGGGCTGACTGCCGGAGTAGCGGATCTGGAAGATATCCCCCCGCTTCGACGGCTCAATCACAATGTTCTTGCGCATCTCATCGACGACGTCTTCCATCGGCAGTTTCTGCCGCATCTCGGGATAAAGATCGAGGGTGGTGATAACGTTTTCAAGATTGGTCCTGCTGGTCACCATCTGGGTCAAGGTCGAGACCACATCGCGGATGGCGGAAGCCATGTCCGGCGACATTTTACTCTGGCTCGGATTGACCGACTGCTGCTGATAACTGAGCAGGGAAGTGGATTGATAGACCTTGGGGGTCTTCAAATAGACGGCGAGGCCGACGGGAAGGCTGATCAGGATCGCCGCGACGATAAAACCCTTCCAGCGGACGAAGAGATCAAGATACTTTCTGATTTGTTGATGCTGTTGTTGTTCCATTAGTTCCCGAGCATTTTTGTTGGCAGGCGATTGAACAAACGGCAGGAGTGACAGTTCATGAATAAGCACAGGGCATGATAGCATCTTTTCAAGGGTACACGCCACTGTTCTTTCGTCGAAAGGGAACCAACGGTCTTTATTGAGCTCGTCGGGAACGGACTGCTCAGAAATCCTCCGGGCCGAAAGGCACCGCCCTGCCGATCTCTCCATAACCGGCAAGCAGCATGAACAGGCGATCGACCCCCAGGGCTATGCCGGCTGCCGCCGGCAACCGCTTGAGATCAGCGAGAAAGCGCTCGGGCATCCCGCCATGGACAAGGCCCATCTTCTCCATCCGCCCGAGTTCAGCGGCAAACCGTTGCCGCTGTTCGCCGGCATCGGTCAACTCGGAATAGCCATTGGCCAGTTCCACCCCGTGCAGATACAGTTCAAACCGTTCCGCCCGGTTCGGGTCCCCTGGTTTTTTCCGCGCCAGGGCGGCCATTTCGACAGGATAATCGTAGAGAAACAGTGGCTTGGCGCAGCCAAGCTTCGGTTCGACATGTTCGACCAGCATCTCCTCGAAGCAATCATCGGCCATGCTCCGTTCCAGAGACAATGGGCTGTAGCGGCGGAAGGCCTCGTCGACGGACAAGCGGGGCCACGGTCTTGCGAGCTCAAACCGCCCAAGCGCGCCGTCTTCTCCCCCGGGAGCACTTCCACTCGACTCCCCCACCATGCCGTCGACAACCTCGTTCAGCAGGCATTCGCAGTCGTCCATCAGCTGCCGATAATCGGCATCCCGGCGATACCATTCCAGCATCGTGAACTCTTCGAGATGAAGGCGGCCACGTTCACCCTTGCGGAAGCAGGGACAGAGCTGAAAGATTTTGTCACAGCCGGCGGCCAGAATGCGTTTCATGCAGAGCTCGGGCGAGGTCTGCAGATACTGGCCCTCGGCGATCAGGGGAACGATGTTGCTCTCGGGGATGATGACGGGCTGCCGCAGCGGGGTATCGACCTCGAGGAAGCCGCGGGAGGTGAAAAAATCTCTGATTGAAACAAAAAGGGCCGCACGGAGATGCAGCCCCTGCCGGTCGAGCATGACCCGGTTATTCCTTGACCCTGGTTACGTAGGCGCCGGTCCGGGTATCGATCTGGATCTTGTCTCCCTCCTCGACAAAGGGTGGGACCTGGAGAACGTACCCGGTCTGCACCGTCACCGGTTTGGTATCAGTACCGGAGGTGTCTCCCTTGGCCCATGGGTCGGCCTGGGTTACCACCAGATTGACGAAAATAGGGAGGCTGACATCGATGGCCTTGCCGTTGAAGAACAGCACCTCGACCTCCATGTTGTCGATCAGGAAATTGACATTGTCGCCGAGATGGTCCCTGGTGATATACAACTGTTCGTAATTGTCGGTATCCATGAAATGGTACTCGTCTTCCTGGTTATAAAGATACTGCATCTTCCGCTCTTCGAGGTCGGCCTTCTCGAACTTGTCGACCGAGCGGTACGTCTGGACGAGCTGGTTGCCGCTGATCATGTTGCGCATCTTGCACCGGTACAGGGCCTGACCCTTGCCGGGCTTCGAGAATTCGAAATCGATGATGATATATGGATTGCCGTCAATCTGGACCTTGAGGCCCTTGCGCAGGTCGGAAGCAGTGTACATCGCAGTTCTCCGTGCTGTTTCGGTCGTGCCGAAAATGGATAATGAGTACGGCCCCACACTCCGGGAGCAGGTCAATATGGGACATCCTGTTTTGATAAATTAAACTTGTCAGTATAACTTTTCATTGCCTCTTTTCGCAATCATTATCATTTCCTCATGGCGTGGCGCCGATTCCCGGGATCGGGTGTCTTCAGGACCGGCACCTGTGACTTCACCAGGTTTTTTGCTATGGCCCGAGGAGGCAAACCGGTATAATGCGCTTTTCATCATTCTGGAGGCGTTCATCCATCATGCTGCACATCGGCGTTCTTTCCGACACCCATTTATCGGAGTGCACCGACCTGTTTCAACGCCAGGTCAGGCATGCGTTTTCCAACTGCCAGGTCATCATTCATGCCGGCGACCTGATCGACAGGAGGATTCTTCCGGCTTTCTCCGGCAAGGAGGTTCATGCGGTCCATGGCAACATGTGCACTATCGAGGCTCAGACGGCGCTTCCTCCCCACATGACCGTCAAATACGGCCGGTTTACCATCGGCATCTGCCATGGGGCCGGCAACCGGCTGACCATCGAGGACCGGCTGCTGCAGCTGTTTCCGGCAGTCGACTGCATCATCTTCGGCCACACCCATATTCCCCGGTCCACGAAGATCGGCAGTATCCTGCTGCTCAATCCCGGCAGTTTCCAGGGCACCGGCCGCCATGGGGCCATGGGTACCTATGCCGTGCTGACGATTGACGAGCATCGCCTCTCCGCTTCGCTGCACGAATTGCCGGCTGATCTATGAAAAACCTCTGGCGACGGAAACCTGCATGACGACCGTAGTGAAAATGACGCCGATGCTGCAGCAGTATCTCGAAATCAAGGGCCAGTTCGAGGATGCCATTCTCTTCTACCGGATGGGCGATTTCTACGAGATGTTCTTCGACGATGCAATCACGGCAGCGAAGGTGCTCGGCATCACCCTGACTTCCAGGAGCAGCAAGGATGACGACAATCGGATCCCGATGTGCGGCGTGCCCTTCCACTCCGCCTCCGGCTATCTGGCCAAATTGATCGCCGCCGGCTTCCGGGTGGCGATCTGCGAGCAAACGGGGGATCCCGCCGCCGCCAAGGGCATCGTCAAACGTGAAGTCGTGCGGGTTCTTTCCCCCGGGGTGGTGACCGACAGCCAGGTCCTCGACGACCGGAGCAACAACTACATCTGCGCCCTCGCCCGTCCGGCCAAGGCCCCGGTGTACGGCCTGAGTTTTCTCGATGTCAGCACCGGCCAATGCCTCGTGGGTGAGATCGAGGACTCCTCCAGGGACGGCAGCCTCATCCTCGACCAGCTCACCCGTCTTGCCCCGGCCGAGATCCTTCTCGATGAAACAGAGACGGAGACCCTCGCCGACCTGAAGCACGCGATCACGGCCATGCTCCCCGGGATCTGTTTTACCGAACGTCACTCCCGCTGCTTTTCACTCCAGGCCGCGATCGAACTGCTGCACGAGCATTTCAAGGTCGTGACGCTGGATGGTTTCGGCTGCGGCGCCTTGACCGCCGGTATCGTCGCCGCCGCGGTCGTCATCGAGTATGTCGGGGAGACCCAGAAAGCGGCGATCAACCATATCGAGAAACTCACCCCCCTCGATCTCTCCTCCTACCTCCAGATCGACGACGCCTCACGCCGCAACCTCGAGTTGACCCAGACCATCATCGGCGGCAAGCGCGAGGGCAGCCTGCTTTCAGTCCTCGACCAGACATGCACGCCGATGGGGGCACGATTGCTGAAGCACAATCTGCTCTTTCCCCTCCAGGACCTGGAATCCATCATCAGCCGGCTGGATGCCGTCGATTTTCTGTATCAACATGGGGACATCCGCGAGCAGCTGCGCGCACTGTTGAGCCGGATCTACGATATCGAGCGCCTCAACAGCCGGATCATGCTCGGCACCTGCAACGGTCGGGATCTGCTCGCACTGCGCGACTCGGTGGCCTCACTGCCCGATTGCGTTGCCCTGCTCAACCTCTGCGCCGGCGAAAAATTTGATGCTATTGCTGCCGCATTCGACCCTCTCGTCGACATCCGGGTCCTTCTTGAATCCGCCATCCATCCCGAGGCGCCAGTTTCCGTGCGGGAAGGGAACCTGATCAGGGAGGGATTCAACCCCGAGCTCGACGAGTTGATCCGGATCCAGAGGGACGGACGGCAATTGATCCTGTCCCTGGAAACACAGGAAAGGGAACAGTCCGGTCTGTCGAAACTGAAAATCGGGTTCAACAAGGTCTTCGGCTACTATATAGAGGTCAGCCGCGTCAACCTCGACAAGGTCCCCGATTACTATATCCGCAAGCAGACCCTGGTCAATGCCGAGCGCTTCATCACCCCCGAACTGAAGGAGTTCGAAGGCAAGGTTCTCGGCGCCGAGGAGCGCCGGCTCGAGTTGGAATATCACCTGTTCTGCGCGATCAGAAGTGATCTGGCGAGGATGAGCGATCGGATTCTCGCCACCGCCCGGGCACTCGCCGAGATCGATTTTCTTGGTTCGCTTGCCGAAACGGCGCACAGCTATGGTTACCACCGGCCCACCCTCGATGACTCCGATGTGATCCACATCCGTGAGGGCCGTCACCCGGTCATCGAGCGCGGCATGCCGACCGGGAAATTCGTCCCCAACGATATCCTGCTCGATCAGGAAGGGCAGGAAGTCCTGATCATCACCGGCCCGAATATGGCCGGGAAATCCACGATCCTCAGGCAGACCGCACTGATTGTGCTGATGGCCCAGATGGGGAGTTTCGTTTCCGCCGACTTCGCCAGGATCTGCATCGTCGACCGTATTTTCACCAGGGTCGGGGCGATGGATGATCTCCGCCGCGGCCAATCGACCTTTATGGTGGAGATGAGTGAGACTGCCAACATCCTGAACAATGCAACCTCCAGAAGCCTGGTCATCCTCGATGAGATCGGCCGCGGGACCTCGACCTACGACGGTCTCTCCATTGCCTGGGCGGTTGCCGAAGAACTTGCCGGGAAGGACGACAGGGGAGTAAAGACGCTGTTCGCCACCCACTATCATGAACTCATCGATCTGGCACTGACCCAGGAACGGGTGAAAAACTATTCGGTGGCGGTCAGGGAATGGAACGATTCGATCATCTTTCTTCACAAACTGATCGAAGGTGGAACCAATAAAAGTTACGGCATCCAGGTCGCCGGCCTGGCCGGGGTTCCGCCCCATGTGATCCAACGTGCCGAAGAAATATTGAAAAACATCGAACAGAGCGAATTCGATCGCGAAGGTGACCCGTATATCGCCAGGACCAGCAAGCCGAAACGGGGCAGGAGGAAGACCCATCCGAACCAGTTGCCCCTGTTCGGGCCAAACCCCGATCAGGTCAGAGCGTTTATTCAGCGGTTGTCCGTCGACGACCTGACCCCGCGACAGGCGATGGAAGCCCTTTACACCCTGAAAGGTCTCTGCAGCCTTGATGACATCAATTGAGTTATTGACTTTTGTTGAAAAGTACCTCATCTATTTATTTTGCCAAACAAAACTCTTTTTTGTACATTGGCGTATGCTGACAGGGTCGTCTTTTCCACTCTCACCACAGATGCGTCCAACCACGACCTAACCATTCCGGTGCCCTAGATTGTAATCTACGACATGTTTCGTCTTTGCATCTTCCTCCTCGTCCTGGTTGGACTCATCAATCCAGGTGCCTCTCTTTCGGCCCAAGCCAGCGGCCTTCCCGATGCACGTCAGCCGGCCGCCGCCATAACTTCCAGCCCAGGTCAGTTCTACGACCAGGCCAAGTTTTATTATAATCAACTTCAGAACAACGGTTCACTAGCCCGCTCACGGGAGAACTGGCTCAAAGGGACGCGCAATTTCCGCAGGGTCTACCTGTTGAATCCCAAAACAGAACAGGCTCCAGCCTGTCTGTACATGCTCGGCAAAATGTACAGCAGCATGTACGAACGCTTCAGCCTCGGTATTGATCTCGATGAATCCCTCTCGTATTACAAAGACGCCTCCCGCCTCTTTCCCGAACATGCCCTCGCCGATGATGCGCTCTATTCGGAGGCGCTCGTCTATCTTGATTATAAGAAGGACCCGAAAAACGCGGCGCTCGCTCTCGAGAAGATCATAGCCCAGTATCCCCAGGGGGATTTTCACTCGAAGGCTGCGGAGAAACTCAAAACCCTCTCCAAGGATTACGACATTCCCCTGCCTCGAGCACTTGTCGGCAGTTCCCAGATCAACCAGCTCAACACGATTCATCCCGTCAAGTTCTGGTCTTCCCCCGAGTACACCCGTGTCGTCGTTATGGCCGACAGTCCGATCACCTACAGCGAGGTTGTGGTCAAAGAACCGCAGGGGGGGCCTTCGAAAAAACTATATATCGATTTTAAAAACAGCTACATCCCCCCCGATCAGCGACGCCGGATCGCCGTTCAACAAGGTTTTCTCAAACACATGCGCGTCGATCAGATCCGGGCCGACACTGTTCGCGTCTTCCTTGATGTCGACGAAATCGATAGCTACAAGATTTTCAGTCTGCCGAATCCATTCCGGATAATCATCGATGTTCACGGGGCCAGACAGTCTGCCGTGGCGGTCACCGGAAAAGCTACTGTTTATACACCGGGAGGTTCAACCCCGGCACAAACACTAACGCCTCAATCAGAACTGACCGGCGTTCAACAGCAACTGTCTGCAACTGAAAGAGAAAAACAATCTGCGACTGCTGTTGTCGTTCTCCGGCAAGACCAAAAGAAACGCCTCCGCCCGCCCCCTGCCATGCCCAAGGAAGATACTCTTCCCAAGGGCCAGGGCAAACTTTCCCTTGCCCAGCAATTGGGACTCGGTGTCAGAAAAATCGTGCTTGATCCCGGCCACGGCGGCAAAGACCCCGGCGCGATGGCCAACCAAATGCAAGAAAAGGATATCGTCCTCAAAATTGCCCAAGTCCTCAAACCGAAATTGGCGAAACAGCTCAACTGTGAAGTAATTCTGACCCGCAACGAAGACATCTTCCTTCCTTTAGAAGAGCGTACGGCGATTGCCAACACCGAGGAAGCCGACCTCTTCATCTCCCTGCATCTCAACGCTCATCCGTCGCAAGAGACACGTGGTCTTGAAACCTATTTCCTGAACCTGAGCACCAACGCCGAAGCGATGCGGGTTGCGGCCATGGAGAATGCGACATCGACCCATCAGATGAGCGATCTTGAAGGTATTCTGTCGGATATTTTGAAAAATTCAAAGATCGACGAATCTTCCAGACTGGCCGGATATGTCCATAAATCGATGCTGACCGGCCTTGACGGGAAAAACTTTGGGGATGTCAAAAATCTTGGTGTGAAACAGGCTCCGTTTTATGTTCTGATCGGTGCCCAGATGCCTTCAATCCTGCTGGAAATCGCTTTTATCAGTAACAAGATTGACGCAGAAAATCTGCAGAACCAGGAATTCGTTGAAACTGTAACCAACGAGATCGTCAAAGGTATCGGTTTATACGTCCAAACCACTACCGCCAGTCTCAGTTCCTCTCCCTGAGCCGAAAAAATTGACATCGTCGCACCGCTGTCACAAGCTTAACCGCTGATCCTGGCCAGGCACAACCTGCAACCTTTCCCTTGACGACTGCCTGCACTGCGCTGATATCGTTGCAGTGCAAAAAGCAAAGGCCATCTGGAATCCAGATGGCCTTTGCTTTTTACTATGGAATAAAGTCAATCAGATATTTTTAGCCGTCTTGATCCTGGCCATCGCCCTTTTGAGCGCAGCCTCAGCACGAGCTCTGTTGAACTTCTCATCCTGCTGAGCAGCCTGAAGCAATCGCTTCTCCGCGCGTTCCTTGGCCCTCATTGCACGATCAACATCAATCTCACTTCCAAATTCCGCACTTTCTACAAGGAAGGTTATTTTGTTGTTCGAAACCTCGCAGAATCCGCCACTGATCATCAGAGTTTCACGTTTACGACCTTGCTCATACGTCAGTGTCCCAATCTTTATCGTAGATAAAAAGGGCGCATGATTTGCAAGCACACCAAAGTCACCCCCGTATCCCGGTGCGTTAACGATATCGACATCCTCGCTAACAACTGCACCTTTGGGAGTTACAACCTCCAGTCTTATCTGTTGTGCCATGAAATTTACCCCTTCAAAAAATTAGGATTGAGCTTTTGACTTTGCATCTTTAGCTACTGCTTCATCAATTGATCCAACCATGTAGAAGGAGTTTTCATTCAGGTCGTCATGTTTGCCTTCAAGGATCTCTTTAAACCCCTGAACAGTGTCGGCAACCTTGACGAATTTACCGGCCATGCCGGTGAAGACCTCGGCAACACTGAAAGGCTGCGACAGGAACCTCTGGATCTTCCGAGCTCTGGCAACGAGCATCTGATCCTCTTCGGAAAGCTCCTCCATACCGAGAATGGCAATAATATCCTGAAGATCTTTGTATTTCTGGAGAGATACCTGAACTCCACGAGCGGTGTGATAGTGAACCTCGCCGATGACGTTCGGGTCAAGAATACGGGAGGTGGAGTCAAGAGGATCAACCGCAGGATAAATACCAAGCTCGGCGATCTGACGCGAGAGAACAACGGTACCGTCAAGATGGGCGAAGGTCGTTGCCGGGGCCGGGTCGGTCAAGTCGTCAGCGGGGACGTAAACACATTGTACGGCCGTAATCGATCCCTTTGTCGTCGAAGTGATACGTTCCTGCAGTGCACCGAGGTCTGTGGCAAGAGTCGGCTGATAACCAACGGCCGAAGGAATGCGGCCAAGCAGAGCCGAAACCTCGGAACCGGCCTGGGTGAAGCGGAAGATATTGTCAACGAAGAAGAGGACGTCCTGGCCCTCGACATCACGGAAATACTCGGCTGCGGTCAGACCGGTCAGGGCGACACGGGCACGGGCTCCGGGAGGTTCGGTCATCTGCCCGTAGATCAGAGCCGCCTTCGGGAGTACGCCGGACTCCTTCATCTCATGGTATAGGTCATTGCCTTCGCGGGTCCGCTCGCCAACGCCGCAGAACACCGAGATGCCACCGTGATGCATGGCGATGTTGTTGACCATCTCCATCATGATGACCGTCTTGCCGCAACCGGCGCCGCCGAACAATCCCATCTTGCCGCCCAGAGGGAAAGGAACAAGCAGGTCGATGACTTTGATTCCGGTCTCGAGAACCCGCACCTCGGTGTCCTGTTCGGTGAACAGCGGCGCATCACGATGGATGGGCATCGTTTTGTCGGAATTGATAGGTCCCAGTCCATCAACAGGCCGGCCGACAACGTTCATGATCCGGCCAAGAGACGGTGTCCCTACGGGGATAGTGATCGGTTTTCCGGAATCTCTGACCTCAAACCCGCGCACGAGACCGTCCGTCTGATCCATGGCAATACAACGGCAGAGATTGTCACCAAGATGCTGAGCGACCTCGATGACGAGATTGTCAGGCACATCGGATATTCCGGGATTGCTGACAAAACATGCGTTCATAATGTTAGGAAGATTACCTGCCTCAAACTCGACATCGATGACAGGGCCGATTACCTGTGTAACTTTACCAATTTTTTGCTCACTCATAGGGCTTTACCCCTCCTTAGATGTATTTGATTTTCGAAGGTCAATTATTATTTAAGGGCCTCGGCACCGCCAACGATATCCATCAATTCATTGGTAACGGAGGCCTGGCGAGCCTTATTGTACACAACAGTCAAATTGGCCACGATATCTTTACAGGCGTTGGTCGCATTATCCATTGCCGTCATGCGTGCCGCATGTTCACTCGCTCCGACCTCAAGCATCGCTTGATAGATCAAAACGTTCAGATAGAGAGGCTGGAGGACATCCATAATCTCTTCGGTTGAAGGTTCGTATATATAGTCACCGGAAATTTTTTTCTTCTCCGTGCCGACGACCTCGACAGGTTGTACCGGCAGGAAGTGGGTGAATGTCGGTGCCTGGACAGCCACCGATTTAAACTCACCGTAGATCACCTCGACCTTGTCGCTGTTCCCCTTGAGAAAATTATCGGCGACATCGGTGGCAACCTCTCGAGCGTTGAACATCTGGAAGGTGCCCATGATATCGATGAATTTTTTTCTTACCTTTCCGGTCTTGTTGAAGGCCTGAAAACCTTTCTTGCCGACACAGACCACACTGATCTTCTTGCCTTCGGCTTCGTAAGCCTTGATCATTCTCAAAGCCAGCCTGACGATATTGGCGTTGTAGGAACCGCACAGCCCACGATCGGAAGTTACAACAACCAGTTCCACAGTTTTTACATCACGCTTTTCCATCAAAGGGAACTGATCGGTCGTTGCCCCCCCCGAGAGATTGGACATCGCCTCATTGAATTTCTGGGTATAAGGACGGAATGCCTCCATCTTCTCTTGTGCGCCGCGCAGCTTTGCCGCAGCGACCATGTTCATGGCCTTGGTGATCTGCGATGTCTTCTTGACACCCTGGATCTTGGTTTTGACTTCTTTTAAGCTCGGCATATTTGGACCTATCTACTATTAGTTAAGACCCTTGGTTGCCTTGAACGTATCACCAAAGCTGGTCAGTGCTTTATTGAGTTTCTCCTTGATCTCGGGTGTAAACTCTTTTTTCTCAAGGAGGTCTCCAAAGATCGACGGGTCATTCGACTCGATATAAGAGTAGAGTTCCTTCTCATAATCAGCCAACGAACTCACCGGCAGCTTGTCAAGGAAACCGTTTGATCCGGCATAGATGATCGTAACCTGCTTTTCCATCGGTAGCGGCTGATACTGCGGTTGTTTGAGAATCTCGACCAGTCTTTCACCCCGGGTAAGCTTGGCCTGAGTGGCGGCATCGAGATCTGAACCGAAGGCGGCGAAGGCCGCCAACTCACGATACTGAGCGAGATCGAGTCGAAGTGTACCGGCTACCTGCTTCATCGCCTTGACCTGGGCTGCACCACCAACACGGGAGACGGAAAGACCTACGTTGATGGCCGGTCGGACACCGGAGAAGAAAAGGTTCGGTTCGAGATAGACCTGACCGTCGGTGATCGAGATAACGTTCGTCGGAATGAAGGCGGAAACGTCACCGGCCTGGGTCTCGATGATCGGCAGGGCCGTCAAGGAACCCGCGCCGAGGGCGTCATTGACCTTGGCGGATCGTTCGAGCAGACGAGAGTGGTTGAAGAAAATATCACCGGGATAGGCCTCACGTCCCGGAGGACGTCGAAGAAGCAGCGACAGTTCGCGATAGGCAACGGCCTGTTTCGATAGATCGTCATAAATGATCAGGGCATGTTTGCCATTGTCGCGGTAGTACTCACCCATCGAGCATCCGGCAAACGGAGCGACATACTGCATTGGAGCCGGATCGGATGCACACGCGGCAACGACCGTCGTATACTCCATCGCCCCATGCTTCCGCAGGGCTTCAACGACAAGGGCGACCGTCGACTTCTTCTGTCCTACCGCAACATAGATGCAATAGACATCGGTATTCTTCTGGGCGATGATCGCGTCGACACAGAGAGCGGTTTTACCGATCTGACGGTCGCCGATGACCAGTTCACGCTGGCCGCGTCCGACCGGGGTCATGGCATCAACCGCCTTGGCACCGGTATAGCATGGCTCATGCACACCCTTTCTGGCGATAACGCCGGGGGCAAGGACCTCAATCTTGGATGAAAGATCGGACTTGATCGGCCCCTGACCATCAATCGGCTGGCCGATACCGTCGACAACCCTGCCCAGCATCGCCGGCCCTACGGGAACCTCGGCAATTTTTCCGGTTCGTTTGACGACATCGCCTTCTTTGATGTTGGAGACATTACCAAGTACGGCGCAACCGACGTTATCGGCCTCAAGATTCAGGGCGAGGCCCATGATTCCACCAGGAAACTCGAGAAGTTCCATGGCCATGCAGTTCTGTACGCCATAGACACGGGCGATACCGTCACCGACAGAGATGACAGTTCCAGTCTCGTTCAAGTCGACACTGGTCTCGTACTCACTGATCTGGTCCTTGATGATCTGACTAATTTCTTCAGCTTTGATCTGCATCTATTCTCTCCCCTTAATGGAATCTTTTAAACCTGCAAGTTGTGTTTTGATACTGCCATCCAGTACGAGATCGCCGACCTTGGCGATAATTCCGCCGATAATCGATGGATCAACGCTGGTGGTCAGTTTCACTTTCTTGCCTGTCAACTTTTCTAATGTCGCCTGAACATTCTCCTGCAATTCAGCGCTGAGCTCGATTGCCGAAACAACATGACCGTGACTGATATTCTTCTCACTATCAACCATGACCTGAAATTCTTCGGCAATCTCCGGCAGGATCATGGTTCTTTTTTTGTGAACCAGTAAGGTCAGGAAATTGCCCATGACCTTGTCGACCCCCATGGATTTGATCATTCCGGCCATGACCTTTTCTTTGATATCCAAGGGGTACAAAGGGTTGGTCAGAGCATCGACCACCTCGGGGTTGGACACATAGAGCTTGGCAACCCCCTGCAGAATCTGATTGTATTCGTCATAATTGTTCTGCTCTTTGCCAACGATAAAGAGCGCCTTGGCATATCGGCGTGCGAGGATAGTCTGTTTCACTGTACGGCCCCCACTTTAGCTAGATAATCTTCTACAATCTTCACCTGATCGCCAGGGGTGAGATTTTTCATGATCAGCGATTCAGCCATAGCAGCAGCCTGGTCAGCCACCTCATCTTTCAGATATCGCCTTGCATCCATAATTTCCTTCTGGACCGCCAACTCGGCCTGCCGTTTGATATCGGCAGCTGCCAGTTCCGCTCTCTCGAGAATCTTGACTTTCTCGAGTTCGGCCTGGGCAACAGCTTTCTCGACAATTTTATCGATATCCTTTTCGACCGTCGCAAGTTTGGACTCGAAATCCCGATACGATTTCTCTGCCGCAGCCCGCTTGGCATCCAGCTCTTCTATCTCGTCCCTGATCCTCTTCTGCCTGCCGGCAAGACCGGCGCCGATAGGTTTGGCAGCGAATTTGACCAGGATGATCATCAAGGCAATAAAGTTGACAATCCGCCATCCCAGATCTTTCAGCTTTTCCGCCGAAAGACTGTTTCTCACGGCAGCATGGCCACCTTCAGCCGCAGCTCCATGGCCAGCCTCGACAGAAGCAGCCTCATGCCCCTGTCCCGACGCAACCTCCTGAACCGCCGCTGGTGTCTCAGGACTCTTCTGTTCAGCCGCCCAAACAGTTCCAACGGACAAGGCAAACCATAGAGCTGCCGTGACCAGAACCATCAGTCGGGCTACGCGTTTGACTCCTCTCATCTCTATAGACTCCTTCCCAGAATTTTACTGGCCATCTCGTTTGCGAATCCTTCAAGATTAGCCTTAAGGCCTGCCCTGGCACTATCGATCTGAGCCCTGATCTCAGCAAGCTGCCTGTTCTTACCCTCTTCAGCCTCCGCCTTGATCGAACCGAGCCTCTGTTCTCCAGCAGCCTGGGCTTCAGCCCTGGTGGAATCAAGAGCGGCCTTGGCTTTTCCCGACGCCTTTGCCATCTTTTCATCAACTTCCTGCTGGCGAAGCCGTGCATTCTTTTCAAACTTCGCAATTTCCCCCTGCATTCCCTGCTGCCTTTCCGCCCTATCCTTCAGGATTTTCTTTACCGGTTTGTAAAGAACTCCATTGAGGAGGAACATGAGAATGACCATGTTCACAATCTGGATCAGCAACGTGATGTCCATCGTTATCATGTTAGTAAGCTCCCGATTAACTTTGATAACTTAAAAAACTTAACATTCATTCAATGAATGTTGACCGCAATGCACAGATGCAGAAATTTGAAAAATTTACGAGCAAAACAAGATTATTCCTCATAAAAATGAACCACCATTCACTACAGCAAAAAAATCTTTACTGTAAATATGTCAGCGTGTCAACCAATTTATAAAACGGGGAAAATGCCATTTTTTCAGTATTTTCACGGCTCCCTCGGCTTGCTGAATTGCTGGTTGTTTATTTTTTGCATTCGCCGATCACCGATTAATTTTTCAATATTGCGCCGACAATCATCGGAACCGAGGCGATCGCCTCTCCGATCTTGTCGGTATACGGCCCCCCCGCCTGGGCCATGTCCGGCCGGCCTCCTCCTTTACCCCCGACAATCGCCGCAACCTGCCGCACCAGATCACCTGCCTGTATCCTCCCGGTCAGGTCCTTTGACACCAACGCCAGGATCGCCGCTTTGCCCTCGATCACCCCGCCGAGGACGGCAACGCCGGATTGGAGAAGATCCTTTACCTTGTCCCCGACTTCCCGCAGCGTCTTGGCACTATCGAGTGAAAGTTCGACCGCCAGAACCTTGACTCCATCGATATTTATGGTTTTTTCCAGCAAGTCGTCAAGCCCGGTGGTTGCGAGACGGGTCGACAGGTCGGCGATCTGTTTCTCGAGTTGTTTCTGCGTGTGGAGCAAAGATATAATTTTTGATGGCGCCTCTTCCTCACGGGAGTTGAGCAGCCTGCCGATCTCACTGTCACGCCGACAGACCTTGCGCACGTACTCGAAAGCCGTCCTGCCGGCCACCGCTTCAATCCGGCGAATCCCGGCAGCAATGCCACTTTCGGAGAGGATCTTGAACAGACCGATCTCCCCGGATGATCCTGCATGCGTGCCGCCACACAATTCCATGCTGACCTCGCCGATATTCACCACCCGGACATCGTCGGCGTATTTCTCGCCAAACAGTGCCCTCGCCCCTTCCCGGATGGCCTCCTCCTTCGCCAATATTCTTGTTAGTACCGGAAAATCAGCCCGGATCTGCTCGTTGACGATATCCTCGACCCGCTCGATTTCTTCCTGGCTCAACGCTGAAAAATGAGTGAAGTCAAAACGCAGTCGCCCGGGCCCGACGAGAGAACCGGCCTGCCTGACATGATCGCCAAGCACCCGGGTAAGTGCCGCATGGAGTAGATGCGTGGCCGAATGATGGGCGGCGACTTCCTTGCGGCTCTCATTCGTGACGACCAGGGTGACCTTCTGTCCGACAGCGAGTTGCCCCTGGACGATCACGGCATCATGAAGAACTATTGCCTCCCCTTCCAGGGACGTCGTTTTGACCTCTGCCCTGCCGTTCGGCCAGCGTATTTCACCACTGTCACCAACCTGCCCGCCGGATTCAGCGTAGAATGGAGTCCTCGCGACAATGACTTTCGTTTGGATTCCGGTGCCGAGAATGTCGACGCAGGCCCCTGCGTCATCAATCAGTCCCTTGATCTCCGACTCGATTTCCAGGCACTCATAGCCGACAAAGGTCGTTGCAATCCCGGCTTCAATCAACGATTTGACGCCATTTTCCCGCAGGCGCAGTCCTTCATCCTTGCGAGAGGATCTCGACTGGCGGCGCTGCCCTGTCATTGCCGTCTGATATCCGGCCTCGTCGATCGCGAATCGCCGTTCATTGGCGATATCGCGAACGATATCATAGGGAAAGCCATATGTATCGTAGAGTTTGAAGACAAAGGCACCTGGAAGTGTCCTGGCGCTCGCGGATTCGAGCTTCGCAATCTCCTCTTCAAGGAGCTGCAGTCCATGCTCGAGCGTCTCCCGAAACCGCTCCTCCTCGTTGCGCACGACCTTGGCCAGCAGCGAGGTTGCCTCCTCCAGCACAGGGTAGGCTGCTCCCATTGCGGCAACGACGGTTTCGACCACCTGTTCGAGAAAATTCGAGGTCATGCCGATATTTCTCCCATAACGGACGGCCCGTCGCACGATCCGCCGCAGGACGTAACCCCGCCCCTCGTTGGACGGCAACACCCCATCGGCAACAAGAAAGGCCGTAGCCCGGGCATGGTCGGCGATGACCCGCATCGCCGTGTCGTCGCCATTATGTTCCTTGTACCGTTTTCCGGAGAGCTGCTCAAGTTTTGCGATGATCGGCGCAAAGAGATCGGAATCGTAGTTGGTCAATTTCCCCTGGAGGACAGCCGCCACCCGTTCAAGCCCCATGCCGGTATCGATACTCGGTTTGGGGAGGGGAGTCATGGTTCCATCTTCCGCTCTGTTGAACTGCATGAACACGAGGTTCCACAGTTCCAGGAACCGATCGCAGTCGCATCCCAGGGCGCAGTCGCTCCGGCCGCAGCCAGCCTCGACCCCCTGGTCGATATGGATTTCGGAGCAGGGGCCACATGGCCCGGTATCCCCCATCGCCCAGAAATTATCCTTCTCGCCCATACGGACAATCCGTCCTTTCGGCAGATCCTCGACCTTTTCCCAGAGGTTGAAGGCCTCGTCGTCCTCTTCGAAGACGGAGACCCAGAGTTTCTCGGGCGGCAGACACAGTTCCCGGGTGAGAAACTGCCAGGCGTAGCGGATCGCATCTTCCTTGAAGTAGTCGCCGAAAGAGAAATTGCCGAGCATTTCGAAAAAGGTATGGTGCCTGGCGGTGTACCCGACATTTTCGAGGTCGTTGTGCTTGCCGCCTGCCCTGACGCACCGTTGGCTGGTGACGGCCTTGGAGTACGGCCGTTTATCCTCACCCATGAACACCATCTTGAACTGAACCATGCCGGCATTGGTGAAGAGCAGTGTGGGGTCATCCTTCGGGATGAGGGGAGAACTGTCGACGATGGTGTGTCCTTTGCCTTCAAAGAACCGGAGAAACTTCGATCGAATTTCGCTACCTTTCATGAACAAGTCAACTCTTTGTGTCAATTGAATAAAATCGAGTCAGCAGAACGGTCTGCGGGACAATGAGGTTAAAACAGCATATCCTTCTTATGAAGTATGGTTGATGATCAGCGGCAACACCTCTTTGAAAGTCGGCGTTCCGGCACGACCCAGAAGTTCGTAGATGATCATCTCGGCAGGACCGATGACAGCGCCGAGATCCCTGAGACGCTGCAGGGCCAGTTGATGGTTTTCGACGTTACGCGACGAAACCCCATCAGCAACTATCCATGGCGTTTTCCCCATCTCCAGGATCCCGACCGCCGTCTGGTAAATGCAGATATGCGATTCGACCCCGCCGAGAATGACGGTCGTGACCGATTCGGGCAAAGAACCATAGAGTTCTCGAGTCGGCGCATTGGCAAGGGCTCCGAACTCCACTTTATCAGGTCTCGGAATATCGCCCATCATCGACTCGAGATCGGCGACATACGGCCCGAGGCCTTTTTTATACTGAGTGTTGGCGATAATCGGCAGATTGACGATCCTGGCGAATTGTAGCATCAACTTGATCGTCGCTGTCACACGATCCTTCCCATGGATCTGGGCCATGAGACTTTCCTGCAGGTCGACCAGATGCAGACAGCAGTTTTCCACCCTCAACAATCCAATGTTCTTCC
>Ga0209066_10001164_pt1 | contig 35734 bp, 24 predicted proteins | sample All_14_2_FD_187198 | JGI IMG/M metagenome (GOLD analysis project Ga0209066, IMG submission 187198) | Freshwater microbial communities in response to fracking from Pennsylvania, USA - Allegheny Zone_MetaG_DW_15 (SPAdes) (version 2) ... | reverse complement strand
CGTCAGAGGTAACCGATTGCGCTGGCCCGCGCGCCTGAAATGCACGAAGAGCCGGGGGCTGTAGCTCCGCCGCTCTGCCGGCGGAGAGGGCGCGCGTTTCCGGCGGCAGAGCGCCGGAACGACAGGCACAGCGAATTGCGGCGCGCCGCAAAAGGACCCTTGCCGCAAGAGACGGGTTTGGTCTAAAGTACAGTGACGGATGGCAGACGCGGGGTGTTGCGTTGGGCGTCGGCATCGCGCAAACGGGGGGCGAGTGATGAAACGACGAAGGGCGATGGGGGCCGCGGCGGCGCTGCTGCTGTGCGCGGGGGCGGGCGCGGCAGAGGTTGCTCTGACGGACCTCGACATTTCCAAGACCCGGCAGGGCTGGAAAGAGGCGGCGCGCGATTTCAACCTGCTGGGCAGCCGGCTGAAGGTGGCGGGCCAGGTCTACTCCAACGGCATGGCCACCTGCTCGCCGTCGGAGCTGTACGTCGAGCTGCGCGGCGCGCGGCGCTTCCGCGCGGACGTGGCGGTGGACGACACCGCCGGGCAGCCGGACAAGCGGCTCGTCTTTCAGGTGATCGGCGACGGCCGCCTGCTGTGGCAGAGCGAGCCGCTGAAGCGCGGCATGCGTCCTGTGCCCGTGGACGTGGACGTCGCGGCGTTCGCGACGCTGCTGTTGCGCGTGGACCCGTGGCAGGACGGGAACGCCTCCGACCATGCCGACTGGCTCAACGCGCGGTTCGAGACGGCCGATAAGGCCAAGCCCCGGGCGGTCGATTCGCTGAAGTGGCCCAACGTGTGGCTCTCCAATGTGGACACGTCGCTGATCACGCCGCCGGGAGCCGCGTCCGACGGTGGCCCGTTTACGGTGGCGGGCGTCGCCTATGCCGAGGGGCTCGGCGTCAGGACGCCCTCGGAGCTGTGCCTGCTCAAAGGGGCGGCCACGCGGTTCGCGGGCAAGGTCGGCGTGGACGACGCGACGGACGGCCGCGCGGAGTTTGTCTTGTACGGCGACGACAAGGAGCTGTGGCGCAGCGGGGTGATGAAAACGGGCGATCCGGCGCGGGCATTCGACGTGAGCTTCGCGGGGGTCGGCCTGGTGCGGCTGGTGACCGAAGGCGACTGCAATGTGCGCGCCGATTGGGTGGAGACCGTCTTTACGCTGGACGGGTGGATGAAGCCGTGCGGGACCTACAACCCCGCGGTTTTCGAGAGCCGGCCCGAGTGGGAGAACCCGCGCGTTTTTCGCGTGGGCGCGGAGCGGCCCACGGCGACGATGAGCCTTTTCGATTCCGTCAAAGCGGCGCGCAAGGCCGGGGCGCGCGAAGAGTCGCCCTATTTCCTTTCGCTCGACGGCCTGTGGAAGTTCCACTGGGCGCCGCACCCGGACCAGCGCCCGCAGAATTTTCACCAGCCCGGCTTCCCGGCCGAGACGTGGCGGGAGATCGCGGTGCCCGGCTGCGTGGAGGTGCGCGGGTACGGCACGCCCATCTACAAGAACAGCGGGTACACGTTCAAGAGCGACCCGCCCTTTGTGACGCGCGAGCCGGAGCCGCGGTACACGATGTTCAGCGAGCGCAACGCGGTCAGCTCCTACCGCCGCACCTTTGCGGTGCCCGAGGCGTGGAAGGGACGCACCGTCTATCTGCGCTTCGACGGGTTCGCCTCCGCGCTGTACGTGTGGCTCAACGGCGAGCGGATCGGCTATGCGGAAGACGGGCGGCAGGGCGCGGAGTTCGACATCACCTCGGCGCTGCAGGCGGGCGAGAACACGCTGGCGGTGGAGGTCTACCGGCTGTGCGACGGCTCCTACATGGAGGACCAGGACTTCTGGCGGCTCTCGGGACTGTACCGTCCGGTCTATCTCTGGTCCGCGCCCAAGAGCCACCTGCGCGATTATTTCGTGCGCACCGCCCCGGCGGCGGCGGGCGTCTACGCGGGCGTGTGGAACCTGTCGGTCGCCGCGGCGCTCGACGGCGCGGCGCAGGGGGTGTCGCTCGAGGCTGAGCTGTATCCGCGCAGCTTCGAGGGCGGCTTCTGGGACAAGCCGGTCGCGCGCGGCCGGGCCCTGCCGGACGGGGGCGCGCTCCGGCTCGACCTTCCGGTGGCGTCGCCTCGCCTGTGGTCGGCGGAGCGGCCGGACCTCTACACGCTGGTGCTGACGCTCAAGGACGCGCGCGGCAGGGTGCTCGAGGCGATCCCGCAGAAGGTGGGCTTCCGCCAGGTGGAGGCCAAGGGCGGGCAGCTTCTCGTGAACGGCCAGCCGGTTCTGTTCAAGGGCGTGAACCGCCACGAGATGGACCCCGACCACGGGTATGCGGTGCCGCTCGCGCGCATGATCCAGGACATCACGCTGATGAAGCGCAACAACATCAACGCGGTCCGCACCTGCCACTACCCGAACGATCCGCGCTGGTACGACCTGTGCGACGAGTATGGTCTCTACGTGATGGACGAGGCCAATCTCGAGACGCACGGGCTTTCCGACACGCCGCGCAACCCGGTGATCGACCCGGAGTACCGCGCCGCCGCGATGGACCGGCAGAAGGGCATGGTGGAGCGTGACAAGAACCACCCGTCCGTGGTCATCTGGTCGCTCGGCAACGAGAACAACGTGGACTCCGATTTCTTCGGGCAGGCCTACGCGTGGGTCAAGGGCCGCGACCCCGGCCGCGCGGTCCAGAACCAGCGCAACGGGCCGCGCGATTTCATGGACGCCATGTATGCCCGCGTGCGCGACCTCGAGGCGTACGGCCGGCGCACCGACACGACGATGCCCTTCATCCTGTGCGAGTATTCGCACGCGATGGGCAACTCCTCCGGCAACCTGTCGGACTACTGGCGGGTGATCAACGCCCACCGGAACCTGCAAGGGGGGTTCATCTGGGATTTCGCGGACCAGGCGTTCCGCAAGCCGATCCCGTCCGAGCGCGTCAGGCACGGCAGCCCCGCGCACTTCTGGGCGTACGGCGGGGATTACGGCGACTTTCCGAACGACGACAACTTCAACTGCAACGGGCTGTTTCAGGCGGACCGTCGGCCGACGCCGCAGCTGAACGAGGCGCGGTACTGCTACCAGACGGTTGCGGTCGAGGCGTCGGATGTGACGCGCGGCCTGTTCACGGTCAAGAACCGGGCGTTCTTCACGCCGCTGAGCGACTTCGTGTGCCGCTGGACCTACGAAGAGAACGGCGAGGTGATTGCCGAGGGCTCGCTCGGCCGGCTGGAGGTGCCGCCTCAGGGGGAGAAACAGATCGCGCTGCCGCTCTCGATGGTGCGCCGCCCGGCCTACGCGGCGCGGGTCAGCACCTGGAACTTCGTTTTTGAGACGACCCGCAAGACCCTGTGGGCCGACCCGGGGTTTGTGGTGGCGCGGGAGCAGGTCGTGGTTCCGGCGGAACCGCAGCCCGTGCCGATGGAGGGGATGGCGGGGCGCGAGGAGGTGCGGCTCGCCGAGGCCGAGGCCGAGGTGACGGTCACCGGCGCGGCGTTCACCGCGCGCATCAGCAAGGAGACGGGCAGCCTCGTCTCGTGGAAGGTGGCGGGGGAGGAGCAGCTGCTTGCGCCGCTTGAGCCGAACTTCTGGCGTGCGCCGACCGACAACGACCGCGGCAACCAGATGGCGGCGCGGCATGCGGTGTGGCGGCAGGCGGCGGCGCGGCGCGAGGTGCGCGAGGTGGTGGTCCGGCGCGAGGTGGACGGAAACTGGCATGTGGTCGTCGCGCTCGCTTATCCTTCGGCGGGCGAGACCGTCGGCACGCTGGACTACACCTTCACCGACGGCGGGCAGATCCGCGTGACGTTCAAGGTCCAGCCCAAAGGCAAGCGGCTGCCCGCGCTGCCGCGGGTCGGCATGACGCTGCAGATCCCGGTCGGCTATGACCGTGTGACCTGGCTGGGGCGCGGACCGCACGAGAACTACGCGGACCGCAAGGCGTCTGCTTTCTTCGGCAGGCACGCGCTGCCGGCGGGCGAGTTCTTCTTCCCCTACGTCGAGCCGCAGGAGACCGGAAACCGGGCCGACACGTCGTGGGTGACGTTCACCGACGCGGCCGGCCGGGGCATCCGGGTCACCGGCGACCCGACGATCAACTTCAGCGTGCTGCCGTACACCCTGGCCGAGCTTTCGGCGCGCAAGCACCCGTGGGAGCTGAACCCGTGCGGCAACTGGGTGGTGAGTCTGGACTACGGGCAGATGGGGTTGGCGGGGGAGGACAGCTGGGGCGCCCGTCCCTGGCCGGAGGTCCAGCTGCCGCCGGAGCGCGCATACAGCTATGGTTTTGTCCTCGAGCCCGTTTCCGTTATTGCGGCACACCCGCGTCTTCGGTAATATGGGTCTTGTTTGACTGTTCCTCTGTACGCCTGCCGGGTGGCCGGCACAGGGGTGGCAAGGTGGTGCCTTTATGAGTCGCACGATGCTTCTTTTGCCTGCTCTGGCCGGCCTGTTCGCGGCGGGGTGTGGTTCCGATTCGGGGCAGAACGCCCTGAAGCAAGGCGTGGCCGCTTTCGACGAGAAGAATTATCCGGCGGCGATCACGCACTTCACCCGCGCCACCAAGCGGATCACCGACTCCTCGCCGCTCTACTACCACCTCGGCCTCGCCCACCTGCACCAGGGCGAGATCGAGCCCGCCCTGGCGGCCTTCAACGCCGCGCTCGAACTCGCGCCGGGACACAGCGAGGCCAAGGCCTGCCTGGGCCAGATCGCCTACCTGCAGAACGATCCGGCCAAGGCGCAGGGGCTTTTCGAGCAGGCGCTCGCGACGGCCGCCGGCGACGAGGCGAAAGCCCGTCTGCTGACCTCGCTGGCCTTGACGGAAATGGCGCGCGACCGGAATGACCTGGCGCGGCTGTACCTGCTGCGCGCGCAGCAGCACAACCGCCGCTACGCGCCGGCGTTCTACAATCTGGCCAGCCTTTACCGCGACAAGTTCAACCTGCGCGAAGAGGCGCTCGACCAGTTCGAGCTGTACGTGCGCCTCGCGTCTAAAGGCGACCGCCATCTCGAAAAGGCGGAGAACCTGATCAAGCGGCTTCGCGACAATATTGCCCGGACGCAGGCCGAGGAATCGGACGGGCTGCGGCGCGACCCTGCGGCGGCGGCCCGGCTGCTGCAGGAGGGTGCCCGCCTGAACGCCGTCAAGCAGTACCCCAAGGCGGCCAAGGCGTTCCGCGACGCGCTGGCCGCGGACCCGCTCACCTTCAGCGCGGCCTACGGGCTCGCCCTGACTTACAAAAGCCAGGGGCAGCGCGCCGAGGCGCTGGAGGCCTTCCGCCGGGCGTCGCAGATCAGCCCCAGCCATCAGGAGAGCTTTCTTCAGGCGGCGGAGCTTGCGTTCCAGTTGAAGCGATATGCCGAGGCGGCGAAGATCCTCGACCGCACGATCGCCCGCAGCCCGTTCAGCCCCGCCACCGCCGAGCTCATGGCGCGGATCCGTTACGCCGAGACGCGCCTGCCCGAAGCGCGCGCCTACGGCGAGTTCTACCTTTCCCTGTTGCGCCCGGAGGAAAAGTCCCCCGCCTACGAGAAGTGGGTGCGGTCGCTGCCCGTCAAATAGGCGGGTTCCCTACCGGCGTTTCCGATCGGCATATGATGACTTTTCTCAAAGAGGTCGGCGCCTTGGACTATCTGGCCTTCGGCGCGGCGGCGTTTCTTGTGGTCCGCGGGTTCATGCGGGGCTGCTCCGGCGAGCTGGGCCGCCTGGCGGCCACATTGGCTGCGGCGGCGTTCGGTTATTTCGGCTTCAGGGGGGTCGCCCGGCTGGTGCTGACGGCCAAGCTGTTCGGCGACAATCCCTACGCGGGCCGCCTGGTCGCGTTCATCCTGATGGCGGTGCTCTGCATCGCGGTCTGGCTGTTTCTGAGACACATGCTGGCCGACGGCCTGCGGCTGGTGATCGCCCAGCCGTTCGACGCCATTCTGGGGGGCATGATCGGCGGCATCAAAGCCTTTGTCGGGGTGGCGGTTCTGTGCACGCTGGGCCTGCTCAGCCCGAAAGAGAGCGACCGCGCCCGTTTCAAAGAGCAGTCGCTGACCGCTCAGAAGTTTGCCCCTCTTTTGAAGAACCTCACCTCCCCCGACCGGTAGGGGGCCTATGATCCCATACGCGCAACTGACCGAAATGGACGACGCGGCCCTGATGCTCAGGGCCCGCGACGACGACCGCGAGGCCTTCGCGGTGTTGGTGAAGCGGCACCAGAAAATGCTGCTGAACTTTTTCGCGCGCTCCGGCGTTCAATACGATTACGAGGACTTAGCCCAGCAAACCTTCCTGCGGCTTTACCGCTACAGGGACCGGTATGTGGTGACCGCTAAGTTCACGACGTTCCTGTTTCTGTTGGCCAGGCAGGTCTGGATCGACGAGCTGCGCCGGCGCAAACGGCACGAGCGGCTGGCGGAAGGCCTCGCGGCCGAGCCGCACCCGGAGCACGTGGCGCCGGTCGCGGCGGACGCGGGGGCGTCGGGCGGCATGGATCTGGGGCCGGCGCTGGCGTCGCTGCCCGAGGGCCTGCGTCAGGTGGTGGAGCTCGGGGTCTACCAGGATCTGCCCTATGCGGAGATCGCGGAGATCCTGAAGATCCCCGTGGGGACGGTGAAGTCGCGCATGTTCAACGCGCTCGCCAAGCTGCGCGCGTATTTGGAGGAAAAATGAAGCTGACCGCACATCTGGACGAACTGCCCGCCTCTGACGCCGCCGCGTTCCGCGCGCTCGTTGAGCGGCTCCGCCGCGTGCCCGACCGCGAGCCCTCGGCGGGCCTCGCCGGGCGCATCCTGGCCGCCGTTGACGCGGAGCGCGGGCGGCGCCGCCGCGCGCCCGCGCCGTGGTGGGGCCTCGCCGCCGCCGCGCTCCTGGTTGCGGCGCTCTCGCTTTTCTCCGTGTACCGGCAAGGGCCAAGCTGCGGCGCGCCCGCCGCCGACGGGCTCGCCTGGCTCGCCGCAGCCCAGGAGCCGGACGGCACGTGGAGCCCGGGCAAGCACGGCGGGTCCGAAGCTTACCGGCCCGCGCTCACCGCGCTCTCTGCGCTGGCGCTCGCGCGCGGCACGGAAGGCCGCTACGCCGCGCACCTCGCACGCGCGTGCGCCGCGCTGGCGGCGCTGCAGACTGCGGACGGCGCGTTCGGCGGCCACGGCCGGGAGCGGCTCTACAACCACGCGCTCACCACCTTCGCGCTCGCCACGCTCTATTCCGGGCAGCCGGCGCTCAAGCCGGTCCTGGAGCGCGCGGTGGCCTTCAGCCGCACGCGGCAGACGGCGGCGGGCGGCTGGGATTACGAGCCCCGGTCGGAGGGCAACGCGGCGCTCACCGCCTGGCAGGTGCGCGCGCTGGCCTGCGCCGGCCGGCAGGGGTTCGAGGGGGCTGCCGTGCCCCTGCGCAAGGGGCTGCGCTGGCTGCGCGGCAGCACGCGCGAGGACGGCAGCGTGGCGTATCACCGGGAGTCCTTCACGCGCTCCGACAGCCTGACCGCCCTGGCCGCCTACACGCTGATCACGGCCGGCGACGCGTTTCCCGGACTGCCCGAGCTGGGGCGGCATGCCGCGGGCACGCTGAGCGCGGCGGCCGCGCCGGAAAAGGGCGCGGACTGCTACCGCGACTACGTCAAGGCGTTGGCCTTCGAGTCGGCCGGGTCGGGCGCGCAGGCGGAGGCGGTGCGTCGGCAGATGGTCGCCCGGCAGAAGGCCGGGGACCGCGACCAGTGGCAAAGCGTCGGCGGACGACTCTACACCACCGCGCTCACCCGGCTCGCCGCGCGGTAGCGGGCGCGGAAAGCTTACGCTTTCCCAAAACCGTTCGAGTTGGTAGACTCATTGACAATCAAAGGAGGCTTTTTATGAGCAGATCGATTTGGTGCGGCAACAGTTTCCCCAAGGTCGGCATTCGCCCGACGATCGACGGCCGTCGGCGCGGCGTGCGCGAGTCGCTGGAAGAGCAGACCATGAACATGGCCAAGAGCGCGGCCCGGCTGATTTCCGAGAACCTGAAATATCCCGACGGCACGCCGGTGCAGTGCGTGATCGCCGACACGAACATCGGCGGGTGCGCCGAGGCCGCGGCCTGCGCGGCGAAGTTCGAGAAGGAGAACGTCGGCGTGTCGCTGACCGTGACGCCCTGCTGGTGTTACGGCTCGGAAACCATGGACACCAGCCCGCACCTGCCCAAGGCGGTGTGGGGCTTCAACGGCACGGAGCGCCCGGGCGCGGTCTATCTGGCCGCAGTGCTGGCGGGCCACGCGCAGAAGGGCTTGCCGGCCTTCGGCATTTACGGCCGCGAGGTGCAGGACCGCACCGACACCTCGGTGCCGTCGGATGTGCGCGAGAAGATCCTGCGCTTCGTCAAGGGCGGCCTCGCGGTGGCCATGATGCGCGGCAAGTCCTACCTCTCGGTCGGCACGTCGTCGATGGGCATCGCCGGCTCGTTCGTGGACCCCGACTTCTTCCAGGACTATCTGGGCATGCGCACCGAGAACGTCGACATGTGCGAGGTGGACCGGCGCATCGGCGAGGGCATCTACGACCAGGCCGAGTACGGGCGGGCTCTGGCGTGGACCAAGAAGTTCTGTAAGGAAGGCAAGGACCTGAACAAGAAGGCGCTGCAGAAGTCGCGCGCCGCCAAAGACGCCGACTGGGAGTACGTCGTCAAGATGGCGATGGTCGTGCGCGACCTGATGGTCGGCAACCCGGCGCTGGAGAAGATGGGCTTCGGCGAAGAGGCGCTCGGCCGCAACGCGATCGCCTCGGGCTTCCAGGGGCAGCGCCAGTGGACCGACTACAAGCCCAACGGCGATTTCCTGGAGTCGGTGCTCAGCAGCTCGTTCGACTGGAACGGCATCCGCGCGCCCTACATCGTGGCGACCGAGAACGACGCGCTCAACGGGGTCTGCATGCTGCTGATGTACCTGCTCACCAACCGCGCCCAGATCTTCGCGGACGTGCGCACGTACTGGAGCCCCGAGGCGGTCAAGCGCGTGACCGGCAAGCGGATGACCGGCCTGAACGCCAACGGCTTCATCCACCTGCTGAACTCCGGCGCGGCCTGCATGGACGCGTGCGGCAAGCAGCGCGAAAAGGGCAAGCCCGTGATGAAACCCTTCTGGGACATCACGCAGAAAGAGGCCGAGGCCTGCCTCAAGGCGACGCGCTGGGAGCCGGCGGACGTCGAGTATTTCCGCGGGGGCGGCTACTCGTCCAGCTTCCTGTCGGAAGGCAGCATGCCGATGACCATGACGCGCATCAGCCGCGTCAAGGGCCAGGGGCCGGTCTTGCAGATCGCCGAAGGCTGGTCGACCGACCTGCCGAAGGACGTGAACGCCAAGCTGATGGACCGCACGAACCCCACCTGGCCGTGCACGTGGTTTGTGCCGCGCCTGACGGGCAAGGGCGCGTTCCGCGACGTCTACAGCGTGATGAACAACTGGAGCGCGAACCACGGCGCGATCAGCTACGGCCACATCGGCGCGGACCTGATCACGCTGGCGGCGATGCTGCGCATTCCGGTGGCCATGTCCAACGTGCCGGAGGAACAGGCGTTCCGCCCGCATGTGTGGGGGCTGTTCGGCATCGACGATCCGATCGGCGCCGACTACCGCGCCTGCAAGAACTTCGGCCCGGTCTACGGGTAAGCCCGAGCCGTATCACAAAAAGTGTATTAGCTCTGTAGCTCCGCCGCTCTGCCGGCGGAGAAACGAGCGTTTTCCGTGGCCTCGCCGTGCGTCAGGCTTACGCCGGGCTCGCCTTCTCCCTGAACCGGCTCAGGGTCAGGACGAACGGCCGTTTGAAGCGGCGCGACAGATAGTTCGCGTGCTTGAACTGGCCGCGCCGGGCGATCTCGTGCAGGGGGCTGCGGGTTTCCGTCAGGAGCTGGCAGACGTTCCCCATGCGGACGTGGTGGATCTCCTCGAGGGAGAAAAAGAGCGCGATTTTCGGGACGTTTGACCGTCTGTGAAAACTCACTCTGTCCCTACGGTTGCAGCAGCATCAGCGGCCAGCGCTCGGGGTGCTGGTCGCAGGGCTTGCCGGGCTCGGTGGATGTGCTCAGGCCCTTCACATTCTTCCAGGCATCCGCATCGTGGTCGTGGACGTAAAGGCCGCAGCCGGCCAGAAAGCCGGGCTTGAGGACAATGGGCTCGATGTACCGTTGGGCAAAGGTGATGGTCAGGGTGAACCCTTTGTCCGTCCGCTGGCAATCGCACCCGATCTTCTGCGCGGCCTCTTCTCGGGTGGCCATGTTGACGCCGTCCGCCAACTGGTGATAGACCTCGCGGAAACGGCGGACCACACCCGCGCCGGACTGTCCATTCTTCGGCAGGGCGAAATCATAACGGTAGTCGTCGTTGTCAAAGTTTTTCGACGGATTGGTCCGGCCGTTCGCGCCGGTATCGAGGTAAACTTCCAGCGCGCCGTCATGCTCCCACAGCCGCTGCTCGGACTGGCTTTTGGCCCACCGGTCCGGGAACGTGAGGATTTTATCGTCCGTCACTTCCAGGCGCAGATACAGATTTTCCTTGTTCCAGGCCATTTTGAAGGACGCCTCCTGGTCTCCGGGCTTGATGTCGTGCGGGAGAGCCTTCCCGAAACACCGGTTGGTCATCACAAGAGAAGGCACCTTGCCCCAGTCCGGCGCGCCTTCTGTCCGGGTGACGTAGAAGTAATCCATCTTCCATTCATCCGTGAGCGCTTCGCCGTTTTCGGGAATCAGCCTATAGACGATATTCCAGCGGTGCATCACGTCACAGGCCGTGCCGTCCCCCGAAGCGGGGACCGTGAGGACGGACTCCTCGTTCGCTTTGAGTCCGTAAGGCATTTTTTGTCCGCCGGCCTCCAGAACGCCTTTCTGCACGCGTCCCGTGAGATTTTTGATCTTGGCGGCAACCGACCCGTCCAATTGCGGAACAAAGGAGACGGCGAGCGAGGACGCGCTGTCGTCGGGTTCGGCCTCCTGCAAAGCCTTGGCGAGTTTCTTCACATCCTTCGCTTTGACGAAAAGCGGGGCGGGCGTCAGCACCACCTTGGTGTAACCGGCCTTGTCCTTTTCAGCAGAACGCGCGTTCCCCATGAAGTCATAGAATTCAACGGGCTGGCCAAACTTCACCGCCAGCACCGGGCACTTTTTGAGGCCGTTCTCGACGTCGGCCTGCGTGGTCCACACGGGAGCCAGCCCCGTGCCGTCCGGGAGCCTGAAGGCATAGCCCCGGATGCCGGCCGCCGGACGGATGTCGTCCGTAAAGGCGATGTCGCCCATGAAATGCCCCAGCGTGTTGACCGCTTTGCACAGGACGATGGGGGTGAGGTGCAAATCCATAAAGGGCTTGGAAACCCAGATGTTCGCGCACTGGATCCGCGGCCAGTATTTCATGCAGATGATGTACAACCGCATGGCGGAAGCGGCTTGGACGAATTCGCGGTTGCCGAAGTCGTACGTCGGCTTGCCCGACGGATAGGCATCGTAGCTTGGTCCCGCACCCCATTCCGGCACATAGGTTTCCGGGAGGTTGAAGAACTCCGTAAACAGGATGGGCGTCTCGTCGCCGTAGCCGTAACGCTTGCCCTGCTCGATGAGCCGGGCGGCCTCTTCGTCCAGATCCGAGGTCGAGAGCGACCCCTTGTCGATGCTGCCGTAGGGGTGGACCGCCAGCGCGTCGTATTTGAAGCCCGCCTCATGCGCGGCCTTCAGGTACCCTTCATAAGGCTCAAAGCCGCGGAGCAGGTTGTATCCGGAAGTCCCGCTGGTCGGCGTGCAGCCGATGCCCAGCCGATGCGCCGCGCGGCCGACGGCCATCTGAAGTTTGGCGTAGTCGGCGAACCGTCCGCCACCGGGATAGCGCGAGCTTTCCTCTTCGTTGCCGTACGCGGTATAGGGCAGCAGCTCCTTGTCCACCTTGGAAAGCATCTCGTACGCCTTGTCTTCCACATACCGGACCACCTCGGGGGTGATGGCGTCCAGGTCGTAGACATCGCGCTCCTTATTCCACCAGGGCGTCTCTTCCGGTTTGCGGTTGCGGAAGAGGTAGCCGGAGAGGGAGGTCTGCGCGTTCGTGAACTTGTACTTCTTGAGGAGCTGCCGCCCAAACGTGTCGCTGTTGATGACATCGATGCCGGTCCACGAGGTGCCGCCCCAGCCCCACTCCATGTACTTGCGGGCCAGATCCTCGCCCCGCGACACCCGGTAGCAGTCGCCCAGCAGGGTGCCGATGAGCTTTTTGGTCGGCTGCGTGTTGTCCAGCGGCTTCATAATCGCAAAGCGGTAGAACTCGTAATAGGGCGTAACGCCCGCGACGCGGTATTCCGCCTGAACGACGAACACGCCGGTGCCGAACAGGGTGTCCGCGAGAGGCACCTTGACAACCTGCCTGCCCGTCGCGTCGATCGTCACAGGAAGGGTGGCGGTATAGAGAACCTCCCGGAACGGATTCCGGATGGTCACGGCCACTTCGCCGCAGGTCTGGGGCTTTCCGATGAAGACGAACCCGGCATCCATCGGTTCGCCGGGGCGCAGGTCGTTGTCCGGGTTGACCGTGGTGAAGTTGCCTTCGATGGGCGCGCAGACGAATTCGGTCGGCAGGTCGCCCTCTTCCAGCTGGAAGCCGTCAAAGAGCGCCTCCTGTCCGCAGGAAAGGTTCACCTTGACGCCGGCGGCATCCGCCACGAAAGTCCGGTGATAACGCGCCCACTCGTCCGTGATCTGGAAGCGCGCGTCCTTGTTTTCGACATCGCCCCACGGCGCTGAAGAGATCGTGCCGCCGCGCGCCGCGTTGGAAAGCGCGACGCTGACGCCGCCCTTCTTTCCCTTTTCCACGATCCGGGCATAGAAACTGAGGGTGTAGGTCCTGCCTTTGTTCAGCGACATCGGCAAGGTGTGAATGCTGGGCGACTGCATCTGCACCGGATTGATCTTGAGCGCCGACGGGCCAAAAAGTCCCTCTTGAACCACCCCGTATTTGGGCCGGTTGGTCGGCGTGTATTTCGCGCCGCCGCCGATCCAGGCCCAATACCGCAGGCCCTGCTCAAAGCTGGGGTTGACCATCACGTTCCGGGTCGGCGGAAGCGGCACGTGCGTCGCGTCGTTCTTCCAGAAATCGATGCCGCCCACCGGCGGCGGCAAGGCGGCCGAAGGCAACTCGACGTCGCCCAGGTCAATCACGATGCGCCCGCGGGTCGGATCGCCTTTGGTGCCGGTCCGGTATGAGGCGGAGTAGTGGACGCTTTGCCCTTTGTCGTGAACGGCGACGCCTTCATTGTTCCCGCCGGAAAGGTCTCCCAGCTCCAGCTTGAACCCGTTGACCGGATCGTTGGCGTCGAACACGAAATCGCCCGAGAACGACTGCCACGTGGCGGTCTTGTTCTCCAGCTCTTCCCGCGAGTGCTGGGTCATTTCAACTCCGCCGACGGTGATCTTCTTGCCGCGGTAATGGGTGCCGAAAACGACCCACAGGCTCACCGCCTCCTTGGAGCCCGTCTCCCAGGCCACTTCGATCCGGCTGTTGCGGAGCGGCTTCACCGTGTAAGTGAAGACCGCCCGCTCTCCGGCCGTTGTCCGGTAGGGTTTGGAGTAGGTGGTGATGCCGGTCTTCACGTCGACTGCCAGCGAGTCTGGTTCGCCCTCGATCGGCGCAAACGGCCAGCCGCAGCCCAGCCCTTTGAGCGACCCCCACCAGGTCAGGGAGCAGAGTTCCTTGTCGGCCGCATAGATCTTCACGAGCTGAGCCTGATCCTTCATCTGCCGGCTTCCGGCGATCCGGGTGGTCACGCATTTGTGGCCGGCCTGATAGACGGGACGCGGAACCATGCCCTCCTTCTCATCAGGGAACTCGACCACCCGCAGCACGGGATCGGCCCGTCCGACTTCCTGCGCCTTGAAAAGCGGCGGCGGATTCGGCAAAGCCGCTTTTTTATCTTCGTGGACACATCCGGCCAGCACTATCACGCCGAACCCGATGACACGGCCCAGCCCCGCAAAGACGGTTATTCTTCTCATGTTTTTTCCTTCATCTAGAAAACGCCGTCCTTGCGGCCGGTCGCGGCTGTAGCCTACCGCCGCATGCAGAAAAGCCAATACAAAGCGCGGTTGAACGCGCTCATCAGCGCCCCCGAAGGAACGCTCCCAAGACTAGCGAACACAGCGTACACCACGCTGCGCCAGATCGTCCAGTGGTTTCCCGAAGGGCTCGCGAAGGGCTCGGTACCCGGTGGCCGCGGTTCGCGATTATGATGCGTGCCGCGGTGCGTCAGGTTTACGACGGGCTCGCCTTCTCCCGGAACCGGCTCAGGGTCAGGCCGAACTGCAGTTTGAAGCGGCGCGCCAGGTAGTTCGCGTGCTTGAACTGGCAGCGCCGGGCGATCTCGTGCAGGGGGATGCGGGTTTCCGTCAGGAGCTGGCAGACTTTCTCCATGCGGATGTGCTGGATCTCCTCGAGGATGGTCTTCCCGACGATGGCCTTGAAGCGCTTCTCGGCGAACCGCCGCGAGCCGCCGATGATGCGGGCCACCTCGGGCACGCGGATGGGGGAGAGGCAGGCGGTCTCGCGGATGAAGCGCTGCGCCTGAAAGACCGGGTTGTTGATGCTGGCGGCCGTGTCGGTCGAACGGCGCAGGACCACCCGCAGGGGCTGGACGGTGATGACCTGCTTGCGCGGCTTACGCCCGTGCAGGAGCCGGTCGAGGTGCTCGGCGATGAGGTAGCCCTTCTGGCGGATGTCCATCTCGATGCTGGAGAGCGGGGGGAAAGTGGCCTCGCAGAGGATCTCGTCGTTGTCCACGCCCAGCACGGCGACCTGATCCGGCACGGCGATGCCCGCCTCCATGCAGGCGTCGATGACCTGCCGCCCGCGCTCGTCCATGGAGGCGAAGAGGGCGACCGGCTTGGGCAGTTCCTTGAGCCAGGCCGTCAGGTGAGGCTGCTCCACGGCCCAGTCCTGTTTCTCGGCCGGTGAGCGCGTGTCGTAAACCTCGCAGGCGAAGCCTGCCTGCCGGAGCCGCTCGGCATACCCTTGCCTGCGTTCCTTGGACCAGTACAGGCCCAGGGGCTCGTTGACATAGGCGAAGTGCTGGTAGTTCTTGGCGAGGAAATAGTCTGCCGCCAGTTGTCCGATGCGGAGGGAGTCGTAGGTCAGGTAGGAGAAACGGGAGAGCGGGTTGGAGGGGACGCGCAGAGCGGGCGGGGGCATCAACAGCACCGAGGGGACCTGCGCCTTTTGAATCAGGCGGGCGGCCTCCGGCTGCAGCGGGCTGCCGATGATGCCGGTGCAGCCCCACTTCCGGATCTGGATGAGCCGCTGCCCGCCGATCCGGCCTTCCATGAGGTGCAGGTGCCACGGCTTGTGCAGGCGGACGTAGTCGAGAATGCCCGCGAGGCAGTCGCGGTGGCCCTTGAAGTTGAGGGAGAAGAAGAGCGCGATCTTCGGGATACCCGGGCGTCTGGACGTGTTCATGCCCCCTACTATAAGAGGGCGAAGGGCATTCGGCAATCCCGGAGCGGGCTTCGTCCGCATAAGGTGCGAGGCGGAGTTCTTGTGCCGTGCACGTTTTCTTGGGGGGATTGTTGCTGAATCCCGCTTCTGCTATACTGAAAACACAAAAAAGGAGAAAGCACATGGCATCCATCAAAGGGACAAAAACAGAGAAGAACGTGATGACGGCTTTCACGGGCGAGTCGGCGGCACGTAACCGGTATACCTTCTGGGCGGCCCAAGCCAAGAAGGAAGGGTATGTTCAGATCGAGGCGATTTTCGAGGAGACCGCGAATCAGGAGAAGGAGCACGCCAAGCGCCTCTTCAAGTTTCTGGAAGGCGGCGAGGTTGAGGTGACGATCGGTCTGCCGGCGGGTGTGATCGGCAAGACCATGGACAACCTGAACCATGCGGCCGAAGGCGAAGAGCACGAGTGGCAGCACATGTATCCGGATTTCGCCAAGGTGGCGCGCGCGGAGGGCTTCGAGGAGATCGCCAAGGCGCTGGAGTCGATCGCCGTGGCCGAGAAGTTCCACGGCGAGCGTTACCGCACGCTGGCGGCCAACATCGCCAAGGGCATCGTGTTCAAGCGCGAAGCGCCTCAGACCGTGTGGCGCTGCCGCAACTGCGGGTACATCCACACCGGCGCGGAAGCTCCGGACGTCTGCCCCGCCTGCGTCCACCCGAAGGCCCACTTCGAGCTGATCGCGACCAACTACTGATCGCGGGCCGGAATCAGGAAAAACGTTCAACGCTGAACGCTTAACCCTCAACGCGCAAGGCCTCTGCCTCTGCGTTGGACGTTAACCGCTCGGTGTTGAACGTTTATTGTTTTTATGCGCCTGTAGGTTGCGGGCGGACGGGCACCGGATCAGCCTGTTTTCTCACGCGAGTTTTCGGGGTTGACTCTTTTCATCTTCCCCTCATAATAGGTTTCAACAATGCGAATCGGCCTGTAGCCGGATAGGCTGATGCGATGCCGGCGGTCTTTGTCAAAAGTCGGGTTGACGACGCAGGCGTTGAGGCGCTCAGACGAAAGGGGACGGCGATGAGAAAGAGGTTATGGGCAGGTGTGGCGTGGGCGTCCGTTTGTTCGGTGACGGGCGCGCGCGCGGCGGTAGTGACGTGGCAGGGCCCTGTCGACGGCGAGGCCGAATGGAATGAGACGGCGTACTGGCCCGGCAGCACCCTGCCCGTGCAGGGCGACACGGTGATCGTCAACGGCAACCGGACGATGGTGGTCGGCGAAGCCACCACCGTGGAGGGCATCACGGTCAATGTGCCGGGCGGCTCGGCGACGCCCGGCGCCCTCCGGCTCGACGGGGGCACGCTGCTCAACACCCCGCTCACCCTCGGCGGGTATCCGGCCAGCACGGGTGTGGTGGAGGTCCTCCGCGGCACGCTGGAGACGACCAACACCCTGAACCTGCGGGGGGTCTGCACGGTTGTCATGAGCGGCGGGTCCTGGAGCAACAAAGAGTTCAATGCGGGCGGCCCGTCTGTTCTCTTCACGCAGGACGGCGGCACCAACCGGACGCCCGATCTGCGCATCGGCACCGGCGGCGCCGGCTCCGTGACGCGGTACATCCTGAACGGCGGCCTGCTCGACTGCACCGGGAACATCAAAATCGGCTACGGCGGTTACGGGTACATGGAGGTGAACGGCGAGGCGGCGCTCCAGTCCCCGACCTTTTACATTCCGCAGAACTCGTTCGACGTGGGCGAACTGGCCGTAAACCGCCACACCAACTTTTTCAAAGCCTTCGAGATCGCGACGCAGGGTAACGCCCGCCACAGCTTCACGGGGCGCGTCACCCTCACGGAGAGCGACATCACCGTGGGCACCGTGAATCTGGCCGGCAACCTCTCGAACTCGTACGCGCACATCACGGTGGACGGCGGCAGGCTGTGGGTCTCCAATAACCTGACGCTGCGGGAGGTGACCGACACGCCGCTGGGCAAACGGGCGATCCTGGTTGTGACCAACAATGCGGAGTTGCTCGTCGCACGGGCCGAAGAGGACATTTACAATTCGTCGTCGTGGAATCTGACCGTCGGCAACGGCGGCGAACTCTACGTGCGCAGCGGCACGGTGCGGGTCTCCGACCGGCTCTTCCTGAACGCCGGGGGCATCGTGGAGATGACCGGCGGCGTCTTCAAGCCCAAGCGCGTCTTCACGGGCTACGGGTATCAGACGCCCGCGGTCTTCCGTATGATGGGCGGGCTCTTCCAGCCGAATAACGACTGGTTTTATTTGGGCGGGGACGGAAACTCTGTGACAAACTCCTTCAGCCAGGGACCGGTCTTCTTCCTCCAGAGCGGCGGGGTGGTCAGCAACTCGAATGTGGTTCTGTCGCGCGGCTCGACCAATCACATTTCGCAATATGAGATCCGCGGCGGCACGCTGGCGTTGACCACGCAATTGCAGATCAACACCAACGACGTGTCCGAGTTCCGCGTCATCGGCCCCGCGCCCGAGGTGCGGCTCGGAACCATCGCGGATGCATTCGCCTCATCCTTCCTGCTCGAATACGTGCTGACCGGGGAGCCCGGGCACCTCGCGCCGATCCGCTGCTCCTCCACCGCGGCCTACCGCTGCGGCCACCTGCGGGCGCGGCTGGACGGCGGGGTGCTGCTCGCCGCCACCAACGCCTGGGCCGTGATGCGGAAGGAGAACGGGACGTTCAACGACACCCGCAATTACCTCTCGGTTCCGGACGCGAACCTGTGGAACACCTCGCTGACCGCGGACGCCAAGGAGTCGGTGATCACGATGGCCGGCAAACAGGCCGAGCTGGCGGTGCGCGGCGCGCCGACAGCGGTGTTCCCCGCGGCACCGATGGGCCATGTGACGGTGGGCGGCGTGGTGACCAACTTCCTGATCGATCTCGTGTTCCGGCTGCGCGTGAAAGCGGCGGACGGGTCGGCGATGGCGCCCGAGGCTGTGACCGCGCTGGCGGACGGGCTGATCGCCGCGGGCTACACGAACTCGGCCGCGGAGACGTCCGGCAGTTACAACCTCAAGGTCGCGGTGCCGCGGGAGAGGGTGGCCCCCGGCGACCTCTGGTTCGCTTGGGATTTCACCCGGACCGAGGGCGTCAAGACCGTTGGGGTTGCAATGACCAATGCGGTGGTCGATGCGGTGAGTGTCGAGACGGTGAAAGAGGTGGGCGACGGGTCGGTTCTGTTTCTGTTGTAGGCCGGAAGCCGCGCGCGTTCGCGTGCGTGTTCCTGCCGCCCGGAGCTGCGGCCGCCTCGGGGAGGCGTCCCTACCCCGAGCGGATCAGATCCACATCATCCGGTCGAGCGAGCGGTACTGGATCGATTCGGAGACGTGGTTGACCGCGATGGTTTCCGAGTCGGCCATGTCGGCGATCGTGCGCGCGACTTTGACGATGCGGTCATAGGCGCGCGCGCTGAAGTTGAGTTCGTTCATCGCCATCTTCAGCAGCTCGGCCGCGTCCGTGCCCAGCGCGCAGAACGTCTGAACCTCGCGCGCGCCCATCGCGGCGTTGCAGGTGACGCGCGGCAGGGCTTTGAAGCGCGCCCGCTGACGGGCGCGGCAGGTGGCCACGCGTTTGCGGATCGCCTCGGACGCGTCGCCGCACGCGACGCCGCTGAGGTCGTGGTAGCGCACGGGCGGCACCTCGATGTGGATGTCGATGCGGTCCAGCAGCGGACCGGAGATCTTGTTGCGGTACGCCTGGACCTTCTGCGAGCTGCAGCGGCATTCGCGCTTGGGGTCGCCCGCATACCCGCAGGGACAGGGGTTCATCGCGGCCACCAGCATGAACTGCGAGGGAAAGTCGAGCGTTGCGGCGGCGCGCGCAATGGTGACGTGGCCGTCTTCGAGCGGCTGGCGCAGCACCTCCAGAACGTTGCGGTGGAACTCCGGCAGCTCGTCGAGGAAGAGCACGCCGCGGTGGGCCAGGCTCACTTCGCCCGGCAGCGGGTGCGTGCCGCCGCCCAGCAGGCCCGCGTCCGAGATGGTGTGGTGGGGCGTTCGGAAGGGCCGGTGCAGCACCAGGGCCTGGTGGCTCTTGAGCGTGCCCGCCACGCTGTGGATGCGGGTCGCTTCCAGCGCTTCCTCCAGCGTCATCTCCGGCAGGATTGAGGCGATGCGGCGGGCGAGCATGGTTTTGCCGGTGCCCGGTGAGCCGATCATCAGGATATTGTGGCCGCCGCTGACCGCCACCTCGATGGCGCGTTTGGCGCTCTCCTGCCCTTTGACATCCGCGAAGTCGTCCGTGTGCTGTCGCTCGCGCCGGATCAGGTGGGCGATGTCGATCTTGAACGGGGAGAGCGGGAGCGCGCCGGCCAGAAAGTCGATCGCCTCGCGGAGGTGGCGGACCGGATAGACGTCGATGCCGTCGGCGACCGCGGCCTCCTCGGCGTTGTCGGCGGGCACGAGGATGCCGCGCTTGCCTTGGCGGCGCATCTCGAGGGTGACGGGCAGCACGCCGCGCACGCGCCGGATCTCGCCGCTGAGCGCCAGCTCGCCGATCAAGGCGTACTGGTCGATGTTGGGCAGCTCCACCTCGCCGGTCGCCGCGAGCAACCCTGCGGCGATGGGCAGGTCATAGACGGGGCCCTCTTTCTTGATGTCGGCGGGCGCGAGATTGATGGTCGTGCGCCCGAGCGTCGGGCGGAAACCGGAGTTGTTCATCGCCGTCCAGACCCGGTCCTTGCTTTCCCGCACGGCGGCGTCCGGGAGCCCCACGATCACGAACTGCGAGTCGCCCCGTCCGGCGTTGACCTCGATCTCGACGGCATACGCGTTGACCCCGTAAACGGCACCTGAATAGACACGCGAAAGCATGCGCAGACTCCTCCTGCTTATAAACATGATTACTTAAGTTATAAAGTACGCCGAAATACCGGAAGGCGCAAGTTCAAAAAGGCTTTTCAGGGGGTGGCGTGCCGGCGTGCCGCCGCGTCACTTTACAACCCGATTCGGATGGTATACCGTAATGCGCAAAAGGACTCCCCTTATGCCCTTGACCAGCGACCGGACCCGCCATTTCACAGAATCTGTCATCCGCCGCATGACGCGTGTCGCCAATGCCTGCGGCGCGGTGAACCTCTCGCAGGGGTTCCCGGATTTCGATCCTCCTCCGGCGCTGCTCGCGGCGGCCGAGCGTGCCGCCCGCCAAGGCCCGCACCAGTATGCGGTCACGTGGGGCGCGGCGAACTTCCGTCAAGCCTTTGCCCGCAAGCAGTCGCGCTTCATGGGGGTGCCGGTGGATGCGGACGCGAACGTGGTCGTCACCTGTGGCAGCACCGAAGCCATGATGGCCGCGATGATGACCGCCTGCAACCCCGGCGACAAGGTGGTCATCTTCTCGCCCTTCTATGAGAACTACACCGCGGACACCGTGCTGACCGGCGCGGTGCCGGTCTACGTGCCGCTGCGGCCGCCCGACTTCGCGTTCGATCCCGACGAGCTGCGGGCCGCGTTCGAGGCACACCGGCCCAAGGCGCTGATCCTGTGCAATCCCGCCAACCCCTCCGGAAAGGTTTTCACGCGCGGCGAGTTGGAGCTGATCGCGGGCCTTGCGCAGGAGTTCGACGCGTTCGTGATCACCGATGAGGTCTACGAGCACATCGTCTATGCGCCGCACGCGCACACCTACATGGCTTCGCTGCCGGGCATGTTCGAGCGCACGATCTCGTGCAGCTCGCTTTCGAAGACCTACTCCATCACCGGCTGGCGCCTGGGCACCGTGGTGGCGGCTCCCGCCGTGGTCGACGCGGTGCGCAAAGTGCATGACTTTCTGACGGTCGGCGCGGCCGCCCCGCTGCAGGAGGCGGCGGTGACGGCCTTGGGGTTCCCGGACAGCTACTACCGGGAGCTGACGGCGAAGTACGCGGCGATGCGGGAGCTGTTTACCGGCTGGCTGGACCGTGCGGGCCTGCGCTATACGCGGCCGCAGGGTGCCTATTACGTCATGGTCGACGTCGGCGAGTTCGGGGTGGAGGACGACGTGGCCTTTTGCGAGTGGCTGGCGCGCGAGGTAGGCGTGGCGGCCGTGCCCGGCTCGAGCTTCTTCCGCGAGCCGGTCCGGCACCTGATCCGCTTCCACTTCGCGAAACGAGACGAGACGCTGAACGCGGCCGGCGAGCGCCTGTTGCGCCTGCGCGAACGCGCGGCGGCGCGCGCAAGTCCTTGCCGCCCTCACGCGCCCGTCAGACGATCTCGTCCCATTTGACCGAGCCGCAGACCGGGCACTTGTCCGGGTGGCCGTCGGCCACCGTGTGGCCGCAGACCGGACAGACATAGAACTTCTGAGCGGCGATATCTTTGCCGCTCTGGGCAGCGGCGAGCGCGGCGCTGTAGAGGTCAAAGTGCGTTTTTTCCACCGCCATGGCGAAGGCGAACGAGCGTTCGGCTGCGGCGTTGCCCTCTATTTTGGCCGCTTCGACATAGGGCGGGTACATCTTGGTGAACTCGAAATTCTCGCCCCCGGCGGCGTCCTTCAAGTTCGTCACCGTGTCGTTGATGCCGCCCATGGCGCGAAGGTGGTTGTGGGCGTGAACGGTTTCGGCGTGGGCCGCTGCGCGGAACAGTTTGCCAATGCCGGGAAGCTTGTCCTGGTCGGCCTTCTTGGCGTAGGCGAGATACTTGCGGTTCGCCTGGCTCTCGCCCGCGAACGCGTCCTTCAGGTTGTCTTGCGTGCTCATGGTGTGTTTTTCCTTTATGTCAGCGGTTAACGTGGGTGCCGGAAAAGTGTCTCCAAACGTGTTCCGCGATGAACCGCTGAGCCGAAAGAGGACTCCTGCGCTCCAAGTGGAACACGCCGCCTTGGAATTTTGAATATAGAGATTGGCCCTGTCCCATGCAAGCGCATTTTCTGGCGGGTTCGGCGGCGGAACGGGTTTTTGTCGTTTGCAGTTGACACATGCGGCTGGATTGGGCCATTCTTTTTTCACTATGGAAGATGCAAACTCTTACCTCGCCTTGTTCTTTGAGCCGATCCGGCACTATCTTCAGGATGATGCTGTTTCGGAAATCCTGATCAACGGGCCGAACCAGGTCTTTATCGAGCTCAAGGGCAAGCTGCAGGCTACGGAGGCGCGGTTTGTCAGCGAACCCGCCCTCAAGGCCGCGGCCGTGAACGTGGCCAAGAACGTGGGCCGCCTGCTGAACGAGGACAACCCGAGGCTGGATGCGCGTCTGCCGGACGGCTCGCGCGTGCATGCGGTCATTCCGCCGCTCGCGCGCTGCGGAACGGTCGTCGCGATCCGCAAGTTCAAGAAGGAGAAGCTCACCATCGGACAGCTGGTCGAGTTCGGCAGCATCACCGCCGCCGGAGCCCAGCTGATCGACGCCATCGTCAAGCTGCACAAGAACGTGATTGTTTCGGGAGCGACCTCTTCGGGCAAGACCTCGGTGCTGAACGTGCTCAGCGCGTTCATCCCGGAAAACGAGCGCATCCTGGTGATCGAGGATGCCAGCGAACTGCAGCTGCAGCAGCCGCACACGGTCTGCTTCGAAACGCGCAAGCCGGACAAGAACGACAAAGGCGAAGTGACGATCCGCGACCTGATTCACTCCGCGCTGCGTCTGAGGCCCGACCGCCTGGTCATCGGCGAGATCCGCGGCGGAGAGGCGCTCGACCTCTTGCAGGCGCTGAACACCGGCCACGCGGGCAGCATGTCGACCATCCACGCCAACAGCCCGCGCGACTGCCTTTCGCGCATCGAGACCTGCTCGCTTCTGAGCGGGATCGACATTCCGCTCTCCGCGCTGCGCGCCCAGGTCGCCTCCGCCGTCAACGCGGTGGTGCACACGGCCCGCCTCTCGGACGGCTCGCGCAAGATCACGGCGGTCTCCGAAGTGCTGGGGCTGAAAGACGGCGAGTATGTGATGCGCGACCTCTACCTCTTCCACGTACAGGGCATCGGTCCGGACGGCAGCCTCGACGGCGTCTTCACGGGCACGGGACAGAAGCCGACCTTCCTGCACGAAGCGCGGCTGCGCAAGCTGCCGCTGGACGAGGCGACGTTCGAGCTCGCGCCCGGCGTTCAGCTCATGTGACCATGGACCGCATGACCCCAGAGCAGCGCCACCGCTGCATGTCGCGCATCCGCGGTCAAGACACGGCCCCCGAGTGGGCGGTGCGCCGCATGGTTCACGCGATGGGGTTCCGTTACCGGCTGCATGTGAAGGGGTTGCCGGGAAAGCCGGACCTCGTGTTGCCGCGCCACCGCAAGGTCATCTTCGTGCACGGCTGTTTCTGGCACGCGCACGGCTGCCGCGCCGGCGGGCATCTGCCCGCCACGCACAAACACTTCTGGAAAGCGAAATTCGCCAAGAACGTGGCCCGCGACCAGGCGGCGCTGCGGCAGTTGTGGCAAGCGGGCTGGCAGACCCTGGTGGTGTGGGAGTGCGAGACGAAAGAGGCCGGTCGGCTCCACGCGCTGCTGGCGGCTTTTCTCGCCTCACCCGCTGGCGCGGCCAACTACGCGCTCGCCGCTCAGCACGCGCTGTACGGGCTGGCGGCGGAGGCGCCGCAGGAATATGGGAAATGATTTTTTAAAACCAAAAAAGGAAGATGCCATGATCAAGACAGACCTTTCCCGGCGCGGGTTTCTCTCAGGTGCGGGAGCCCTTGCCGCCATGCCCGCGCTCATCGGCTCAGGATGCGTCAGCGCGCGATATGCGAAGCGGCCGCTGCCTTCGGAGCGCATCAACGTCGGTTTCATCGGCTACGGGACCATGGGGCAAGACAACATGGGCAACTTCCTGAACAACGACCACGTGCAGGTCGTGGGCGTCTGTGACCCCAACCGGGAGTCCCCGCTGTATGGCTACAGCGCCGAGCGGCTCGGCGGACGCGAGCCCGGCAAACGCCGCGTCAACGAGTTCTACGCCCAGCAGGCGGGCCGCGCGGCCTACAGCGGCTGTGCCGTCTTCTCCGATTTCCGCGAGCTGTTGGAACTGCCGGGCCTTGATGCCGTGGTCATCTGCACGCCGGACCACTGGCACGCCGTCCAGGCCATCTGGGCCGCGCGCAAGGGCAAGCACACCTATTGCCAGAAGCCCATGTCCCTTGCCATCGGGCAGGGCCAGGCAATGGTCCGCGAGGTCGCGAAGGCCGGCATCACGTTCCAGGTCGGCTCCCAGCAGCGCTCCGACACCTATTTCCGCATGGCCTGCGAGTTCGTCCGCAACGGCCGCATCGGCAAACTGCAGCGGATCGAGATCGGCATGCCCGGCGGCTACACCCCTTGGGGCAAGAAGCCGGAGGATCTCGCGCAGGTTCCCCTCGCGCAGGTTCCCGAATCGTTCGGCGAGGCCGGCTTCGACCTCTGGCTCGGCCCCGCGCGCAAGCGCCCCTTCATCCCGGCGATCCACCGGCCCCTGAGCTGGCGCTGGAACTTCGATTACTCCGGCGGGCAGATCACCGACTGGGGCGCACACCACTTCGACATCATGCAGTGGGCGCTGGACCGGGACGGCTCGGGCCCCGTCGCGGTCGAGAACCTTCAGGGCGACCTGCCTTCTCCGGACAAGGTCTGGAACATCGCCGCGCGGTACAGCTTTGAGATCGTCTATGCCGACGGCATCCGAGCCTTTGTCTCAGACCGCTTTGAGAACGGCGTGCGGTTCATCGGCGAGGGTGGCCGGGAGATCTTCGTCTACCGCGGCAAACTGGAAATGAAGCCCGACGGGCTGATCCGTGAAAAGATCCGCCCCGAGGAGATCCACCTCTACGTCAGCGGGCAGCACGAGAAAAACTTTATCGAATGCGTTTACAGCGGCAAGAAAACCATCGCGCCCTGCGAGGTTGGCCACCGCTCAATCACGATCGCGCATTTGGCGAACGCGGGGCTTCGCCTCGGCCTCAAGCGGATCCAGTGGGATCCGGAGGCCGAGAAATACATCGGCCCGGGAGCCTCCGACGCCGAGAAGCTCATGCTGGCCCCGATGCGCGGCGACTGGTCGCTCGACCCCAAGGTCTGAGGCCGCAGCCGCTATTTCGGCTGCGCGTCCAAATCGAGGATCGTGATGTTCTTGAAGAGGAACTGGCCGCCGCCGGGAACCTCGGCCTGCAGGCAGAGGAGACCTTTGGCTGGCTCGATGCCGTCGCGGCTCCACGCCTTCTCGCCGTTGAAAATCAGCTCGGCGGTTTTGCCTTTGACCGTCAGCTTGAAGTGGTTCCATTCGCCCGGCTTGTAGAGGCTCGCGGCTTTGGCTTTGTCCGCGCCGCTGATGGAGCCTTCCTGCCCGCGCCGCATGTTCACCTGGTGCTCTTTGGGCCAGGGGAATTTTCCTGACGGGAGACCCGCCCGGAAATAGACGCCGGAGTCCCACATGTTCGTGTTGAGCGCTTTCCAGTCGCACTCGAAGATGAAGTCGCCATACTCCTTGTCGGCCTGGAGGAATCCGTTGCCCGCCTTGAGGAGGATCGCGCCGTCGACGACCTCGGCCTCGCAGGTGACCACCTTCCAGCCCTGAAGGGTTTTGCCGTCGAAGAGCGGCACCGGCTGCTGCGCGCGGGCGGCGCCGGCAAGCGTGATGAAGGAGAGAAGGGTTAGCGTGAGCATGTTCATGACAGGTCCTCGTTTCGGTGTTGTGGTGGGTTGGGTTGAGACGGCGTCTTGACGATATGACAATACAGGCGCTTAGGGGGTAGAGCGGCTGGCGGTCTGTGGTTCCGGGCATTTCGTCCGCAGACACGCAAGCAATTCGGTCACGACGGGCAGGAAGGCTTTCTCATAGGGATAGCCAAACTGTATGGGATAGCCTCCGTAATAGGCGGCAATAGGCCCTTTCGCACGTGTAAGGATGGCCTTCTCCCACAAGGAGGCGCCGCCTGCACCCGACAAAAGGCGCACGTTCACCCGCTGATCCAACGACCACATGCCGAGCGGCAAACCCAGCCCGCCGATCACAGGAGCGACAAAAAGCGAGCCCCCCAAAAGGTGTGGACGTGTCCTGAGGTTCAGCCCCTGAATGTCCGCCTCGACAATCCAATCGGCTTGGCCCTCATCTTCCGGCCCCAACACCTTTTTGAACAACCCTGATTCGGACAACTCATTTCGGACCGCCTCAGCCATGTCGAGCCCAGCCGGTTTGTATGCGCCCTTATCACTGCCCCAAAGCATCCAGTCCGGCCGGTCCCAGAAAGTGCCGATACAAGCGATCGGGATGTAGACGAGCCAGAGATTATGGCGCTCCCGGCTAAACTTTGCGCGAGACTCGCTAAAGGGGCAGACTTTAATGGTCCCAAATGTCGCATGTGCTGGAGGCGGAGTATAGAATGGCCGATACAGCTTGGCGGACTGGATCGCTCCCCGCGTATAGGTCTGACTCGTGACGGTCGAACAGCCCGTACCCAACGCACACACGAGCAGGCCCAGCCTCAAGCTAAAAGAGACGAACGATTTCATGTAACCCCTTAAGTTTCCGGGGCAAAAGCCCCGGAATACGAATGGCGATTATTTTGCGGAGACGTTGTACCGAATCGCCTTGCCTTTTACGGTCACGGACTCTTCGCTGTACACGATATAGTTCGACCGCTTTGAAACAAATCTCGGAGCCATTAACGCGTCGGCCGTGGGCACGGACTCGATCGCATTGTAGACTGCGGCTTTTTCAACCGGACTGACCAGCATCATGTTCCCCAACTGACCATACTTGTTTTCTCCGCCGATAGAAATGAAGCCAAACAATTTGCCGCCGGTTGCCGTTCCCGTCGCGTCGCCAATGATGTCATAGGTGGCGGTGGTCCTGAGCAGGTCAAGTCCCACGTCGCGTTGCGTTATGCGATTGCTGAAACTGGAGCATCCCGTGAAACATCCAACCCCGGCCATCATCGCAATTCCCAGCATCACTCGATCGCACAAGTTCATACACGTTTCCTTTTTTTTAAGAGAGGCTCGCTGAGCCAGCCCATAACCAGATAGGTTTTAATCTACCCTCTCAGCGTCGAAAAGTAAACAGGGATTAAAAAAGAGCCGCTCGTTGCGTTAAACGAAACCGACCTCATGCCCCCGCGGGACAGTTCAGCGGACGCGGGCTCACGGATGTTTTGCGCGGTTGAACGCGGCGCAGTCGCGCTCCAGTTTTTTCGTGCGCCATAGGAAAGGGAACCCTTTGCACTGCGCCGGCTTGACCGGCTGGATGCGGCAGGTGTTGTCGTCTTGCAGAAAGACGCAGCGGCCGTCGTCTTGCTCGGTCAGCGAGAGCACGCTCCGGTTCAGGGTCAGCGTGGTATAGGCTTCGGTGAAGGCGTAGACGTCCATGCCGAGGAAGGCGGCAATGGCGTCTGGCTCGCCGGCCTCCAGCGCCACGTAGCCCGGCACGCGGCAGCAGGCTCCGCACCGCGCGCACCGGAACATCGCCGGATCGATCATGCCTTGCCCTCGATGGTATCCCTGACGATCTTGGCGACCGCCGCGGTGTCCGCGGGCACAACCTGCATGCGGGTGGGCAGCTTCATGAGCGCGTCCAGAATCGGGTGGTGCGCCAGATCGAGGTAGGTCGCGCGCCGGATGGCGTCGCCGAATTTGGCGGGATGAGCGGTGGCGAGGCAGATCATCGGGGCGGACGCGTCCAGGAACTGCGAGCCCACGGTCACGCCCACCGCCGTGTGCGGGTCGAGCAGATACGCGTAGGTGTCCCAGTATTTGCGGATCGTGGCGAGCGTTCCGGCTGTGTCGCCGCGCCCCGCCGCGAAGCAGGCGTGCGGGGTGACGCCCGGCGTGAGCGTGCCGGTCGCCTTGAAATCCGCCATCCATTTCTTGAGGGTGGCCGCATTCCCGCCCGCCAGGTCATACAGGTAGCGCTCGAAATTGCTGGCCACCTGAATGTCCATCGACGGGCTGAGCGTCGGCGCGACAGCGCTTGCGCTATAGACCCCGGTGTTGAAGTAGCGCGCCAGGATGTCGTTCTCGTTCGTCGCGAGCACCAGCTTGTCGATCGGGAGGCCCATCTTCCAGGCCATATACCCCGCGAAGATATCTCCGAAATTGCCGGTCGGCACCGTGAAGCGCACCGTGTCGGCACCCGTGGCGGCCTGCACGCGGAACGCGGCGTAGAAGTAATACACGATCTGGGCGAGCACGCGCGCCCAGTTGATCGAGTTTACGGCGCCGAGCTTGCAGGCGTCGCGGAAGTCGAGGTCGTTGAAGAGGTCTTTGACGATGTTCTGGCAGTCGTCGAAGGTGCCTTTTACCGCGAGGTTGCACACGTTCGGGCTGGTCACCGTGGTCATCTGCCGCTCCTGCACCGGGCTGACCCGCCCGTGCGGGTGCATGACGAAGATGCGGATGCGCGCGCGGCCGCGCACGCCGTAGATCGCGGCGCTTCCGGTGTCGCCGCTGGTGGCCGCGACGATGTTCAGCTCGCCGCAGGTTTCGCCCAGAACGTATTCGAAGAGGTTGCCCAGGAACTGGAGCGCCACATCCTTGAACGCCAGCGTCGGGCCGTGGAAAAGCTCGAGCATGTGAACCGGGCCGACCGGCACGACGGGGGTCACTTCGGCATGGCGGAAGCACCCGTAGCTCTTGTTCACGATCCAGCGCAACGCCTCATCGGGAAGGTCGTCCGCGAAAAGGCGGATGATCTCAAAGGCGAGGTCGGTATAGGGGAGCGCGCGCCAAGCGTCCAGCCTGTCGCGCACATCCGGGACGGTCTCGGGCAGGAAGAGCCCGCCGTCGCGTGCCAGCCCAGTCAGGATTGTGTCTTTGAAGGACAGCGGTTCACCGCCGCCCCGGGTGCTGATGTAGCGCATCGTTATTCCGTAAAGAATTGCGGGAGCAGTTGTTTGATCGTGTCGGCGTCGATGTCGAACTGCTGGGCGGCAGTGACCGCGAGCCGTTTCGCGAGCTCTTGCGCCGAGGCCAGATCCTTGTAGAACAGGTTCAGGCAAAGCGAGGCGTTGGTCAACAGGCGCGCCTTTTCGCTCAGGCGCATGGTTTTGGTGGCCTGCTCGTTCATGACCAGTTCGTTGATCAGTTCGCCGACGATCTCGGGCCTTTTGTTGTAGACTTCAACCCACGGCGTCTTGAGGCCACCCACCGAGAGGATTTTCTGGTCCGCGCTGTCGACGGCCCAGCCGCGTGCGGATTTGAAGCCTTTCACTTTTCCGATCAGATAGGCGTGGAAGTCCTTGATCCGGTTGACGCGGTCCAGGGCGACCGATGCGGTGGCCTTCGCCTCGTCCGTCTCCAACTCCTCCTTGAGGCTCTTGAGCACGCCGAGCGCGTCGCGGAACTGCAACTGTTTGAGCGTGTCCACGTTTGCGAGCTCAGCGGCCGCCACCTTCTCTTGCTCGTCGCGCACCTTTTTCTGATGGGCCTCTTTTTCCTGACGGACTTTTTCTGCGACTTCATCCGCTTTGCGCTTCTTCTCAAGCTCCAAAGCCTCCTGCCGCTTCATTTCGGCCAGCGAGGCGGCATCGGTCTTAACGCTGTCCAGCGTTTTCTTGAGCTGCGACACCTTGCGTGGCACATCCGCGATCTCTTTGACATAGGCCAGTCCGTTGACTTTCTCGACCAGCGCGTTGGCGAGTTTGACGATGGCTTCGACCTGGGCCTCACTCGTCATCGTCTCCGCGGTTTTCGCCTGGGCCTCCATCTCCGTCAACAGGTGGTCGGCCAGCAGGGATCCGGCCTTGACCGCATATGCGTCCGCAAACATGCCGCGCACGATCGTAACCACCGGATGAACGTCGCCCGCAGGCGCCGCCGACTCTTCCGCCGGAACGGCCGGAGCTTGCTCTTCCGCCGGAGCGGCCGCCGTCACGGGCGCCGCGTTTGAAGCGACGGCAACGGTGTTCGAGGCGGCGGCGACGGTGTTGGAGGCGGCGGCGACGGTGTTGGAGGCGGCGGCCGCCGCATTCGTGACGGCGGCGGCCACGTTTGAAACCGACGTCTGGCTGGCGGCGGCATTGGTTGTGGCGTCCGGCAGGGCGGCCGGTTGCGGCAACGTGTATTCCGGTTCAGGCGGAACCATGGTTGCGCGGATCTCTTCGCCCAGCACCGCCACCACGGCGTCGGCGCCCGCTTTCGCGTACTCCATCGCTTCCGGCACAAAGGCCCGGAGACGCTCGACGGAGATCTTCGCCTTGTTGATCGAGTTGGCGATCGAGACCTTGGCTTTCTCCTCAAGTCTTTCGCTCTGGAGGCGTGCGGCCTCCGCCTTTTTCGCGTCGACGTACATCTTCCCGCCGATGATGCCGCCGCCCACCAGCAGGGCCAGCAGCGCGATGCCGCCCACAATCAAAGCGATCATCTTGCAGCCGCGCTTGCCGGCCGCCTCTTCGCTCTCCGGCACCTCCGGGATTTGCTCGACAGGCACCATGCCGGGGGGCAGGTCGCTGAGTTCGCCGGTGGTGGTCGTCACGCCGGTCGTGTTTTTCGGGTACTTGCCCTTGATCATGATTTTCTTGGACGACGTGGCGAGGTTGACCGGGCCGGCCTTGGAGAGGTACCGCCGCATATCCCCCAGCAGCGAGCCGTAGGTGGGGTAGCGTGTCTGCGGTTCCACCTGCAGCATGCGCGCGATGAGAGTCTCGACCTCGTCAGGGACGTTCCCGCGGATCTCGCGCATCGGTTTGGGAGGTCCGTCAAAGCGCGCTTTGACCACGGCCGTCGCGTCTTCACCGTCGAACGGCGGCACGCCGGCGATGGCGTGATACAGGGTGGCCCCCAGACTGTAAATGTCTGAACGGAAATCGCTCTTCTGCCGGCGGACCTTTTCGGGGGCGATGTAATACGGTGTGCCCCAGACATCGTTGCCCGGCCCGCAGTTCATGGCGGCTAGGCCGAAATCCACCAGCTTCGCGTTCTTGTCGTTGTCGAACAGGATGTTCTCCGGCTTGACGTCGCCGTGCACGAGCCCCGCTTCGGCGGCTTCCCGCAAGCCCTCGGCGATCTCTGCGCCGATGTGAATCACCGCCGCAGGATCCATCGGCCCCTGCGTTGCCATCATCTTGTCGAGGCTGCCTCCGGAGACCAGTTCCATGGCGATGTAGGGCTGCCCTTTTTCTTGGCCGAACGCATAAATCTGCGCGATGTGCGGGTGGTTCAACTTGGCTGCGGCCTGCGCCTCACGCTGAAACGTCTCCACGAAATGGGGGTCGTCGCCCAGGCTCTTCAGCATCACCTTGATGGCCACCTCGCGGTTCAGCCCCTCGTCGCGGGCGCGGTATACGCCGCCCATGCCGCCGGCACCCAGCAACTGCAGCAGGAGGAACGCGCCGAAGCGGGCAGGGGCGTGGAATTCGAACTCGCAGTTCGGGCACTGCACCGCCGTGAAAGTGGGAAGCCCTTCGACATCGAGCACCGCCCCACACTTCGGACATGCCGCCGAACTCACCGGGTCTGTCAGGATATGAGTCTCGTTGACACCTTCCATACGCCACCCTCTCTCAATTCGCCTGTCTTCTGCAGGATGCACTTTCGCACATGAAAAACGTGTTTATGATGCCGAAACCCCGAGGTTTTGTCGATGCTCAAAAAAAGTTCGGTCGCATCCCGTTCACCGCCATCGGCGACGGGTATCCGACGATCCCGCGCTACACCCGTTTCGCGCAGGGCAAGTCGCCTGCGCGCGGGTGCTGCGCGGCGGCGCTTCCGGGCCGCCCGCAGCCTCATTTTCCCGGGTGGCAGAGCTCCACGCGGTCGAGCGCCATGGGGCCGGACCAGACGAGCTTCAGGTGACGGGTGCCGGCGGGCGGCACAAACGTATAGTCGACTTGGGTCTGGCGGAAGTGTTCGCCCCGGTGCGGCGGCGCGATGTGCGCCCGCTCCGTGCGCCTGGCCGACGCGACCGGCGCAAAGCGTTGCCCGCCCGCCGACGCCAGAAACGCCGGATCGGCGACCGGCCCGGAGGACGGCTGGAAGAACGCCGTGACGCGCACCTCGCGCACGGGCCCTGCCACGGCGTAGCTGAGCCAATCGTTTGTCGTGCCGTTCACGCGGAACAGATGCTCGGCGTAGCGCGCGTTGTAGGTGTTGTCGAGCGTCAGCCCTCCGGACCGTCCGGATGCGCGCGCGAGGTCATGGAACTCGTCCACGAAACAGACCTCTTTGACCTTCACGGGCCCGACGACGTTCGAGGGCTGCGACCGGCCGCCTGCGTTGCGGGCCGTCACGCGATAGAACCACGTCTCGCCCGCCTTGGCCGTCTCGTCGCTAAAGAGCGGCCGGTAGGCGACCTCCGCGTCAGACATGTTCTCGGCCAGCGCCGTCCACGGTCCCTCCGCCGCGGCGGCCCGCTCGACGTCGTAGCCTGACGCTCCGGCCGACCCGCGCCACGAGAAGAGCGGCACGTCCTTGAACGGCAGCAGCTCCGGCGCGTCCGGGGCACTCACCGGCGGGACGGCCCGCCCTTGAATGCGGAACGCCGCCTCGCGCATCTCGCGCATGATCCCGATCTCCGCCTGCGCCTCCGCGCTAGGGAAGCCGGGGAAGTGATAGGACCACACGCTCGGGTACGTGAAGATCTGGTGCCAGTAGTAGCCGCCGTCGCGGTGGTGGAAGTACATGCTCCACAGCAAGGCTCCGGACACGCCCTCTGTGGCGATGCACGCGTCGAGGAACGCCTTGAGCTTTTCGGGCGCGTTCTCCTTCGTGAAATGCGTTCCGTCGATGTACGGGCCGAACTCGCCCACGAAGAAAGGACGCTGCCCGCCGATCAGCTCGACCTCGCGTTTGACCGCCGCCGGCCAGTTGGTCCCCGAGGCCTTGTAGTCGGTGTAGTAGTGGCGCGTCAGCAGGTCGATGTTCGGGTCGATGAGTTGCGGCGCAAAGGCGGGCGAGTGGCGCGTCTCCGCCACCAGATGGTTGGGGTCGAGCCGCTTCATATAGGCCGCCATCTCGGAGAGCCAGTTCGTTTGCGCGCCGTACATCTCGTTGCCGAACTGCCAGGCGAGGATCGCCTTGTCCTCCCGGTAGGGCACGCCCGTCACGGTGTTGACGCGGCTGAGCACGAAGCGCACCGTCGCCTTGTAGTCTTCGCGCAACTGCGGGTCGGTCCAGAAGTCGCCGCGCTTTTTGCCGCGGTGCGCCGCGTAGGTGCCGATGCCGCCGAGGTAGTCGCCCGCTTCGGCCGAGAGGCAGAGCATCATGCGCACGCCGTACTTGTTCGCCATCGCCAGGGAGTGGTCGATCGTCCTGAAGGCGGACTCGTTGAAGTGACCCGGCGCCAGCACGTAGTGGTACGGCTGCGGCGCTTCGTCCGGACCGCGCATCGGCAGGTTCCAGGTGCGCACGACGCGCAGGTTCATGCGGTCGAGCGTCTTGAACGCGTCCTCGATCTCCCACGGCGTGGGCAGCGCCATGCGCTCCGGCAGCCGCAGCGTGAAGTCATAAGGCACCACCAGCCCCGGCATGTTCGCGCCCACGAAGCGGAAGGCGGTGTCTCCGTCCATCAGCCGGTTGCCGTCGCGCGTGATGAAGCGCTCGAAGCCCTGCGTGCGCGGCGTGAAGCTGAGCTCGCCGCAGTTGGCCACGAGCGGGTCCTTGAGCAGCGCCTGTGCGTTCAGGTTGCGGTGCAGGCCCCAGGCGTCGCGCCACGCCAGGAAGAAGACCGTCTCCGGCAGGTGTTCGGCGATGTGCCGGGCGAACGGCCCGTAGTCGAAGTTACGCGGCGAGGTGTTGTCGGAAAAGCTGCCCGACGGGCCGAACTCGGTGATGGCGAACGGTTTGCCGGCCGCGCGGATCTTTTCGCACACGCTTTTTGCCGCGATCACGCTGTTGTCGTAGATGTCCAGACCCGTCACGTCCACATACGCGCCGCCCGGATAGTAAGCCATCGCCTTGTCGGAGACGAGCGGGGCCCAGACCCAGAGCAGGTTGTGCAGCCCTTTCTCGCGCGTGTAGTAGGTGAACAGCTCGCGCCAGAGTTTGCGGAACGCCGCAGGGTTGCGTCCGCCCCACCAGAAGGCCCCGGTCATTTCGTGGAACGGCCGGAAGAGCACCACCACGCCCGCGTCCTGCAGGTCGGCCAGGCCGCGAGCCACCTCGTCGACCTGCTCCATGTAGCGGGCATACGCCGCCGTGTTTTTGTCGAACAGCTCTTCGAGCCGTCCCGCGTTGCTCCAGGCCAGACCGCCGTCCCACGGGTTGGTCATATGGCAGGAGAGGGTGACCAGTCCGCCCATCTGCCAGTAGGCCTTGGCAAGCTCGTTGATCGACCGCCAGCGCGGCGGCTTGAAGGTGTCGGGCTTGGTTTTGGGCATCTTCAGAAAGGTTTCGTAATAATCGAAGCCCGCCACGGCGACCCAGTTGCTGGTCTGCTCATGGATCTCGTTTGCGGCCGCCAGCGAGGCGACCGGATACCAGCTCATGAACTGTCCGCTCAGCAGCTTCTTCTCCGCCTTGGAAGGCAGCTCGCGGAGGGCGGCGAGCAGGGCTTCTGTGACCGGCAGCGCCTCCGGGTCGGCCGTGCGTCCGCCGGCGGGCTCGGGGAGCACAGGCTCCTCGTCCAGCGTCTTGCTCTTGTACGGCAAGTCGACGCCTTTCCGCACCGCGAACAGCGGCTGCGCCGGCTCCTGCGCAAACAGAGCGCCCACAGCCACGAAACAGAGACTTGTCCAGCGAATCGCGTTCATCTTTCTTTCTCCCCCGGTTAGAGCGTTTTCGGAAAAGGTGAAGCCGTTCCGGGTAGGGACGCCTCCCCGAGGCGTCCGCCCTTCGGCTTGCTCAGGGCAGACGGACGGTTCGGGGAACCGTCCCTACCGACAATCGAACCTCGGCCACAGAAAAACGTGATCTGCTCTATCCCGATGCTCAACCTTCCCCCGTTGCCGTAAGTATACGCAATAGGAGAGGATGAAACTATCGTCTTTTGCGCAAAAAAACGATCACTTTTGCGCACCCGCCCAGAACGGAGTGAGTAAACGAATAGCCGCTGGGCGATGCCAGGTAGAGACGGTTCGGGGAGACGTCCCTGCCAGAAACGACTACCCTTTAGGTCCGGCAGAAGAACCTGTCCCGAATGGCGCTAAGATAAGCGGCGGCTCGGCGCAGCCTCGCCCTCCTCTTGGCAAATTTGTTCAGAAAATGGAGGGCGAAGCTGTGCTGAGCCGTACACAAGCCGGTCCAAATGTGCTTATCTTAGCGCCATTCAGCCCTGTCCCTTTGAACGTCGAACCGATTAAGGTTTCTCATTCGCGAAGATTCGCGGGACATAACCCCAGCTTGAACGCCGCGGCGTTAAAGGCGCCTTGCGCCGCGCCGCCTTTGCCGGGATATCCGCCGGAGACCTGCACGAGCCAGATCAGGGCGAGCCCGCGCTCCGGGTAGACGTTCATGTTGGTGGCCGCCGCGCCGCCGTGCCCGAACGCGCCGT
>Ga0209066_10001162_pt1 | contig 35743 bp, 33 predicted proteins | sample All_14_2_FD_187198 | JGI IMG/M metagenome (GOLD analysis project Ga0209066, IMG submission 187198) | Freshwater microbial communities in response to fracking from Pennsylvania, USA - Allegheny Zone_MetaG_DW_15 (SPAdes) (version 2) ... | reverse complement strand
ATTACACCTACGGGCTTTCAATCATCAATACGCATCTTTCCGTCGGCGCGACGCTTTTGTTGACAGACAGGACGCTGGTACAACGGGAGTTCTGGAATTTCTTCAACGAACAGCATGCGACGAGTTTTGGGGGCGTTCCGTACACCTACGAGATGTTAGATAAATTGATGTTCTTCCGCCGGAAGTTGCCGTCATTGAGGACGATGACTCAGGCCGGCGGTAAAATACTTCCGGCGCTCCATCTGAAGTTTGCCGAATACGCGCAGCGCGAAGGCAAGAATTTTGTCGTCATGTACGGACAGGCCGAGGCGACGGCTCGAATGGCCTATTTGCCGCCCGAACGTGCGCTCGACAAAGTGGGCGCGATGGGAATCGTCATCCCGGGCGGCAAATTCACGTTGGTGGATGTTGACGGCCGCGCGATCACGGAGCCGGGCGTCACCGGCGAACTCGTCTACGAAGGCACGAACGTCACGCTCGGTTACGCAGAGAAGGGTGAGGATCTCGCGAAGGGCGACGAACGCGGCGGTAAATTGGTGACCGGCGACATGGCGCAGATGGACGACGAAGGGTTCTTCACGATCGTAGGGCGCAAGAAACGCTTCCTCAAAATATTCGGCAACCGCGTGAACCTCGACGAGACGGAGAGGTTGATCAAAGGGCATTTCCCGGATATCGATTGCGCCTGCGACGGCGTTGACGACAAGATGACCATTTATGTCACGGACGCGTCGAAGCTCAAAGAGGTGCAGGATTTCGTTGCGGGGAAAACACACTTGAATTTTTCGGCGTTCCATGTGGTCTTCTTGTCGCAGATGCCCAAGAACACAAGCGGCAAGACGTTGTATAGCCAGTTGAAGGGCTGATATTGATATGTTGAGGGCATATGGGAATATAAAATTGGCCGACATTGAGGCAGTTGAACCGGAGTTTGATGACTTTTGCGGGGCGACCCACGCGCGCGTGACGATGCCTTCATGCGCGGACACCGAAACAATCATGCAACGAAAAGGTTTTTTTTTCGCTGACCGGACGCTGAAGGTTGTTGTCGGCCTGTCGAAATCCCCCTTCGATTTGAAACGCTTCATTCGGTTGCCGATTGTTGAAACCGGTGAATACAAAGACGATATCTTCACGATCGCGCATGAATCCTTTACCCGGGACCGTCGCTTCCACATCCTTCCGAAATGTGACCAAGCTGTCAGTGCCTTGGTGCTGCGGGAATGGGTCGCGGCGATCGACAGGTCATGGGTCTGTCTTTATCACGACAAACCGATTGGGTTCCTCGTCCTGACGTCAACGGCACCAGATGCGTGTTTTGTCCATCTGGCCGCGGTGAAGGAGGAATATCGGATCACCGGTGCCGCTATGGCTCTCTACGCGAAAGCGATTGAGGTCGCCCGCGAACGCGGATACAAGAAGCTGGAAGGACGCATTTCGTCCTTGAACACGGCGATCATGAACGTTTATGCAACGTTCGGGGCGGTCTTTTCCGATCCACAGGACATCTTCTTGAAGGAACTGTCATGACGCTGGAAGAACTCTTTGCCCATCCGCCCTACGATTTGACGGCGGCGGAAAAGGAGACGGCGCTGGCTGGGCTTCTGACCGAGCTGACTAGGTTCCATTACGACAATTGTCCAGAATACAGAATGATTCTGGAAAAACTCGATTACAATCCAGAGCTTGAAACCAGAAGCTCGAAACTCACAACTCGAGACCTCCCTTTTATTCCCGTCAGACTGTTTAAGCAGTTCGAGCTAAGGAGCGTGCCGAAAGAGAAGATTGTGAAAACTCTGACGTCGAGCGGGACGAGCGGGCAGGCCGTGAGTCGGATATTCCTCGATGCGGATAACGTGCGGAATCAGACGAGGGCATTGAACGCGATCATTTCGTCTTTCATCGGGAAGGGTCGGTTGCCGCTTCTGTTGCTCGATACGGAGATGATCAAGAAAGACCGATCCATGTATTCGGCCAGGGGAGCAGGAATCATTGGGTTTTCGATCTTTGGACGCGACTCCACGTTTGCACTTGACGCCGAGATGAAGATCGCTCTCGACCAAGTTGCGGCGTTTTTCCAAAAGCATGCCGAAGAGCAGATTCTATTGTTCGGCTACACCTACATGATTTGGCAGTTTGTCGTGCGGGCGCTTGAAGAGGCGGGGAAGAAGTTCAATGCGAAGAACGCCATTCTCTTCCATATCGGCGGCTGGAAGAAGCTCAAGGATCAGCAGGTGGACGCCCTTGAGTTCAACCGACGCGTCCAAGGCGTGCTCGGGAATGTCACGGTCTACAACTACTATGGCATGGCCGAGCAGCTCGGCAGCGTGTTTGTCGAGTGCGAGCACGGACACATGCACTGTTCGAACTATTCGGACGTCATCATCCGCAAGGCATATGACTTCTCGGAAGCGAAGACCGGCGAGAAAGGGCTTATTGAGCTCATCTCCGTTCTCCCCACCAGTTACCCCGGACATGTCCTCCTCACGGAAGACGAGGGCGCGGTCCTCGGCGTTGATGATTGCCCGTGCGGACGTAGGGGTAAGTATTTCAAAATCTTCGGGCGCATTAAAAGTGCGGAAATCAGAGGCTGCAGTGACACGTTTGAACGGCGTTGAATATATAATCGGCGTTGAAAAGGTCGACAATACACCGCTATCAGTTTTCGACGATGGCGTGCTGGTTTTCTTGGAAGAAGTTTCGGCCGCATTGCTGAAGTCTCCGCTCGGCAGAGCCTACCCCGATATTGCCGCATTCGCGTTCTACTCTCGGAAAGCGAATCTGCTGAAATTGAAGGAGACGTTCGGTGATATGGCCGGGCGCCTGGGACGCGGACTTTGTTTTCACATTACGCCGGCGAACATACCAATCAATTTCGCTTTCTCCTGGCTGTTTTCCGTGTTGGCAGGCAATGGTAATATTGTTCGGTTGCCCTCCAAGAATTTTCCGCAGGTCGAAGCTCTGTGTGATGTCCTCCGGAAGGTGATCGAAGGGTATCCTGAGATTGCCAATCGTACGGCTTTTGTCCGTTATCCGCGGACGGTTCACGCCACGGAGGATTTTTGTTTAAAAGCCGATGCACGGATGATCTGGGGCGGTGATACAACGATAGCGTCCATCAAGGCCTTGCCTGCGGCACCGCGTTGTGTCGACATTGCCTTCGCTGATCGTTATTCCGTGGCGTTGATTGAGGCCCAATCCGTTCTCAAAGCGACAAAGGACGAGCTGCTGCGGCTCGCCGAAAATTTCTATAACGACACGTATCTCATGGATCAAAACGCGTGTTCTTCGCCGCAGGTGATTTTGTGGCAGAACGATGACCCAGCCGCGCGCGAACGGTTCTGGGAAGCGGTTGCGGTTGTCGCCAGCAAGAAATATGTCCTGCAAGACGCGATTTCCGTGGATAAATACACGTTTTTCTGCGAAGAGGCTGTTTCCAATCCGAATGTCCGGGCTGTGACCCGTTCCGGCAATTTGCTGTATCGTTTAGAATTGAATGAGCTGAAGGCTGATGTAGTGGCGCACCGCGGGCAAGCCGGTTTCTTTTTTGAGTATGCTCTTCAGTCGTGGGGAGAACTCTTTGCGATCGTGACGGAAAAGTTTCAGACGGTCACGGAGTTCGGAATTGATGTCCACAAACTGCGCAATGAGATCGTTGCCCACCATCTTCGTGGCATCGACCGCATCGTTCCGGTTGGCCAGGCAATGAACATCAGCACTTTCTGGGACGGATACGATCTGATTCGGACATTGTCGCGAATCGTGATGGTTTAGCAATTATCGCAAACGGGGGAGTTGTGAGGAAAACTACTGACGAACAGTACGTTATTGTGGGTGCGCGCGGATGCGGACGCGAAACCTTTGACTCGATCCGCTTAATTCCCGGTTTCGGTTCAGCCATTCATGTGAAAGGGTTTCTGGATGACAAGGCGGATGCCCTTGATGGGATGGGTGATTATCCACCCATTCTCTCATCGGTTGAAGATTATCGGGTTGAAAAGCAGGATCGTTTTTTGATTGCCCTAGGCGAGCCGGCATATCGAAAGAAATATGCAGAAATTGTTATGGAGAAGAGGGGGGTTTTGGGCCGGTTGATAAATCCTCAAGCAATTGTTTATCCAACGGCGGTTATTGGGATAGGTACAATAATAGGGCCGTTCACAACGGTCAGTTCGAATGTCGTTCTGGGTTCTTGTTGCCTTGTCCACGGTCATGTCGTGGTTGGACATGACGTTTCTGTCGGTGATTATTCAGTGTTGGGTGCTTTCACATTTTTGGGTGGTGGTGTGCAGGTCGGTAATCTCGTCAATGTTTTCACACGGGCCACAATTCTACCGCATAAGCGGATTGGAGAAGGTGCTGTAATTGGGGCAGGTAGTGTCGTTGTTCGTCATGTGCATGAAGGATCAACTGTCTTTGGTAATCCCGCAAGACGTATTGATGTGTAGATTACGAGTTTTCTAGTCTCTTGCAATGGCCAATGAGCAATTTGAAACAAAGAGTTCTTTCCGGTCTTTTATGGCGAGGGCTTGAGCGAGTGGGTACGCAAATCGGGGGCTTCGTCGTATCCGTTATACTTGCTCGTCTGCTGGAGCCTAAGGATTTCGGGACCATCACGCTGATTACGGTCTTTATCGCGCTGGCCGGCGTGTTTGTCAACGGCGGGTTCGGGACCGCGCTCATCCAGAAGAAAGAGGTTTCGGAGAAAGACTACAACTCGGTCTTCTACTTGAGCCTGAGTGTCGCCGTTCTCCTTTATGGGGTGCTCTTTTTCAGCGCGCCGTGGGTCGCCGATTTTTATGACGAGCCTGTTTTGGTCAGGGTGCTGCGCGTTCTTTCGCTGTCGCTCATTCTGGGGGCGCTTAATTCGATTCAAAATGCGGTTTTAAGCCGCGAAATGAAGTTTAAGGTGTCGTTCAAGGTCAGCATGGCCTCGACGCTGGCCTCGGGGGGCGTCGGTGTCGCTATGGCCTATCAGGGATATGGGCTCTGGGCACTGGTCGGGTCTGCGCTGGTCGCCCAGATCGCGAGTACGGCGGTTTTGTGGAAGATTGTCGCATGGCGGCCCCGTCTGATGTTCTCGATGAAGGTCGTCCGCGAGTTGTTCGGGTTCAGCTCGAAAATGCTGGCCTCGAGTCTGCTGGACACCCTCTTCAACAACCTGTACAACATGATCGTCGGCAAGCTCTTTAACCCGACGACCCTAGGGTACTACTCGCGCGGGCAGAGCATACCCAATCTGGTCATGTCGAGTGTCCAGGGAACCATCACCGGGGTGATCTTCCCGGCCTTGTCCTCTTGCCAGCACGATACCGGGCGGGTCAAGGAGATCGTGCGCCGTATGATCAAGAGCACCTGTTTCCTGGTTTTCCCCATGATGTTCGGTCTGGCGGCTGTTGCCAAGCCCTTGGTGCTCCTCCTGCTTACAGAGAAGTGGTTGCCGTGTGTTCCCTATCTTCAGCTTTCTTGCATCACGTTTGCCTTCTGGCCGCTGCATGTCGCCAATCTTCAGGCGATTACGGCCCTGGGACGCAGTGACATCTTCCTCACGCTCGAAGTCCTCAAGAAAGGGCTGGTGATCGTGACGATTCTGGTCACGTATAAGTACGGGGTGCTCGTCATGGTCGCGGGCCAGGCGGTCAGCGGGTTCGTGGGCGTAATCATCAACGCCTGGCCCAACCGGAGACTGATCGGCTACCCGCTGGCGCAGCAGACAGCGGATATCCTGCCCGCCTTTCTCCTCTCTGCGGGAATGGGCGTTGCCGTGTGGGGCTTGAAATGGGGCATTCCGAACCTGTACGCCCTCTTGGGCGCACAGGTTGCTCTCGGCTCGGTCCTCTATTTCGGATGCGCTTTCTTGCTCAAGTTCGAGAGCGCCCTCTATCTCTGGCGGACGGGCTGTCAAGCCGTCGCCCCGATGATGAGTCGTCGCGTGTAACGGTATGGGTGCTTTTAACGATATGACTCAGTCTCCAGACGATAAGCGGCCTGATGCGCGAATAATGGCGCCAGAGACCGCCGCAATCCCGTCTGTGGAGCTCAGCGATCCGGACCGGCTTTGCCAGAATCCGCTGGTGAGCGTGCTCATGATCACGTATAACCACGAGCGTTATATCGGTGCGGCTATCGAAGGGGTCATCAACCAAAAAACGGATTTTCCCTTCGAGTTAATCATTGGCGAAGACTGCTCACCGGATAACACCCGTGCAGTTGCGCTCGATTACCAGAAGAGATATCCACATATCATCCGGGTAATTGTGTCCGACCGTAACGTCGGTATGCACCTGAACTCTAAAAGAATGGAAAAAAGGGTCAGAGGAGAATATATAGCTGTGTGTGAGGGTGATGACCGTTGGTCGGATCAGACAAAACTGCAGAAACAGATCACGTTTCTCGAGCAACACCCCGACTACGGTGCCATCTGCACCTCCTGCGAGATTGAGAAGAACGGTGTTGTTGCAGGGCGCACGCCCGGGATTGATGAGGAGTGCGATGTCGAATTGGCGCACCTGCTTTTCGCGAACATCATCCCCACCCTGACCGTCTGTTGCCGCAGGAGCGTAAGCGAGCGGTACTGGCTGGAGATGGGAAAGGTGTTCAGGGATGAGCGGATGGGGGATTTGCCCTTGTGGTGCTGGATGAGCCTGCATTCCAAGATCAGGTACATTCCCGCCTGCACGGCGGTCTATCGGCATCTTGAAGAGTCGGCCTCGCACTCCTTGTCGGAAGAGAAGCAGCATCAGTTCGCAGTATCGGCGATGCGGATACGGGCCTATTTTTTGGCATCGGTCGCGCCGGCCGTACGGCGCAAGCTGGTGTCGGCCTGGGTGGTCGCGCTGATGCCGAATATGCTTCGGTTCTCTGACCGTGAAGGGGTTCTTCTGCTGAGACAAGTGGCTGCAAAGCAGGGGACTTGGATCAACGCTTATGTGATGAGGATGATGCAAGTCCTCTATCCGGTGGGTGGGCTGAAAGTTGGGATCATGATGGCCCGTGTCCACTATTTTGCTCAGGAGCTTTGTGAGGCGCGGTCTTTGACGCCTTTGTATAAAAAGATGGCACGCCGATTTTCTGTTCTTAGGAGCGTGTGTGCAAGGGATTGAGTGAGCGTGCGACAGCGAGTCATTTTCTATTATCCCCGGCACTTTAACCGCAGCGCACAGGGGACCAACCCGTATTTTGATCCGCTGATCGCGGTATGCGAGCGAAAGGGCATCCCATACCGGCTGTTGGAGGAGCCAGATAACTGTACAGATAAGCCACGCAATCCGAAAGCCGAGTCGGCTGTGTGGTTCCTCTATTTTGTGTTGGCGTGCCGGAAACTGTTGCCTTTGCGTCTATGGAAGTCGTTTGATAGGCGAGAGCGCTTTATTGGAAAATGGCTGGGTCTCGTCACGTGTGGCAGATGGCATGCAGCTATATACATCACGATCTCTAATTCGATGATTGAAGTGCTTGCCGGACTCAATCCCGGCGGGCGCGTCTATGACATGCAACATGGCGTTATTCATTCAACGCATTCTGGATATTTCAATCCGGACAAGACCCTTCTTGAGCGGTTTCGAAATACACAGATTCACCAATTGGTATATGGGGAAGGGTATGCGCGATGTTTTAGGCCTGAAGCAGATAGCGGCGGGCTCTCGTTTCTCGGAAACCGTGTGCATGTGATTGGCGATGTGTTGAACGCCGGAGCGTTGTCTAGTCGAGTCAGTGGCAAAACTGATTCTCGTCGTTCGGTTGTTGTTTCCCTTCAGTTTGTGAGAGGGTGGAGCCCTAAACAACAAGACGATCTAATCACGCTCTTGGTAAACCTGTTGAGGGAGATTGCTGTTGCCGATCCGCACATGAAATATCGGGTCCTGCTCAAACATCACCCCCGATTCAACAATGTGGTGGACCTTTCGCATATTGTCACTCGCTTCCCCTTTGCGGAGATAACAACGAAAGCGCTGTCAGATTTGGCACTCGAAGCCTGTTGGCATGTGACGTTGCACTCGACAACTGCATTTGAATTCGCAGCGTATGGCGTTCCCACATTTTTTTGGGTCACACGAGAGTTTCCTGAGGTCGAGGCGCTCTTCATCAACGAGTACGGGTATCCTAGTCAGCCGACGGGCATTGCGGAAGCATTACGGATGACCGAACAGGAGCCGGAAAAGTACTCGGCGGTCTGTCGTGACGTAAAAGCATGGCACGACCTTTTCTACTCGCCCTTTGATGAAATGGTGGCGATGGAGATTCTCGCCCCTGATGTCGATAAGGTATAGCACGAAGGTCCGGATAGATGGAGAGGCCGTGTAGTCCTCAGCAGAACACGCGGGGTACCTCCGTGTTTCTGAGTTCGAATGAAACCAAAATGAAGGAGAGATTGAGAATCCTGCTCTGCGGTTTTGTAAACCACGCCAATGCACAGAACATTAACTGTTCGGCGATTGCCCGATATGTCGATAAACAGAAGTTTGATGTCCATGCGTTTTACGCCAAGGAGAGGCCTCTTGATCGCGAAGCCTTTGCGGGAGTAACACTCCATCCTGTTTCGGTCCGCCGGGGTATCGCCCGTCTTAGCCCGATACGTATTTTCACGCAAATGATGGTGGGCGCTTACGATCTTCTCTACATGCCCAAGATGATGCGGACGGATGTAACCTATGCGACCTGTTTCGGCCAACGCAAATGTCTGGTCTCATCCGTGGAAGGCGTCATCTCGGAATGCGTCAATAATGAACCGGAAAGGCGCCGGTATTTTGCTCGTATGTCCGCCATTTTCGCGATCAGCCGTGGCATCCAAGAGTCGGTGGAAAAGCACTGGCGTCGGGGATGTCCCCTGCTCTATCTCGGGCACGAGTGCCCGGCAATGGAAGAGCGTCACCGCGAGTCGGTACGGACCGTTGTGTACGTTGGCAACATCAAAGAGAACAAGCGCCCTTTCTTGTTCTTGGAATGTGCCCGTGCTTTTCCTGACTTGCGGTTTATAATGATCGGGGACGGGGATTTGGAGCACGAGGTACGTGAGCACATCTTAAGGGAACGGCTCTCGAACGTGACACTAACGGGGCGCTTGCCGAATCAGAGGGTTTATGAGTCTCTTTACACGGCCGATCTCTTGCTCATGACGTCAAAGAACGAAGGCCTTCCAAAAGTCATTCTGGAAGCCGCGTCATGCGGGGTGCCGGCCATCTATCTCAACGAATGTTACTCGGTGGACTATATCGAGGACGGCATAACCGGTTATGCGGTGCCGGATGTGGCGGGGATGATCGACCGCATCAGGCAGTTGCAAGGCGATCCCGCGACATTTGGAAAAATATCAAGGAAGGCGCAAGAGATGGCGAAGGCGTACCACTGGTCGAAGCTGATCGGCGGATATGAACGGTTCTTTGAGGACGCGTATCTGACGTGGCGAGGGAAAAAGGGCACAAGAAAAGGGCTTTAGTCTCGACTCGGACCACTAAGGCGTGAAGACTGGTCTTGAGTGATGGCGGCTGAAGTGGAAAAAAAGAGACACCGGATGGCGCGTCACGCGTAAGGCCGTGACGCCAACGTAAGAAGGCAACCATGTTTGAGGACCTCATTGGATTTGTTCGGGACTGGTATGGCACAAAAGATCCCGTCGCTCTTCATGAGCCCCGCTTTGGGGCGCGTGACCGAGAACTGGTCATGGATGCGATTGACTCGACCTATGTGTCCAGCGTGGGCCCTTATGTCGACCGCTTCGAAAAAGACCTTGCCGCCTATGTGGGCGCACAACGTGCGGTGGTGACCGTCAACGGGACCAGCGCGCTTCACGTCGCCTTGCGCTTGGCGGGTGTCCAGCCGGGCGAGGAGGTCATCACCCAGCCACTGACGTTCATTGCCACTGCCAACGCGATTAGCTACAGCCAAGCGGCACCTGTTTTTATCGACGTTGACCGCGAGACGATGGGGCTTTGTCCGCGTGCCGTCGAACGGTTCCTGTCTGAACAGGCGGACCGCTCGGAAAAGGGGTGCTTCAATCGGGCTACAGGGAAACGGATAGCGGCGATGGTGCCCATGCACACGTTCGGCCATCCCTGCCATGTGGATGAGCTCGTCCGCATCGGGACGGAATGGGGCATCCCGGTCGTCGAAGATGCAGCCGAGGCGCTGGGATCAGCCCGGGCAGGCCGGCAATGCGGTACGTTTGGGCGCCTCGGCATTTACAGTTTTAATGGCAACAAGACCGTGACTTGCGGCGGCGGCGGAGCCATTGTGACGGATGACGATCAGCTGGGAAAACGCGCCAAACATCTCACGACGGTAGCCAAGGTTCCTCATCGCTGGGAGTTTGTGCACGATGAAATTGGCTACAACTATCGGATGCCCAATCTGAACGCTGCTCTGGCCTGTGCCCAACTCGAGCAGCTGGACGGTTTTCTGGCCGAGAAACGTGAGCTGGCCAAGGCATATGCCGAATTTTTCAAGGGGTGCGGGTGGGCGACGTTCATCGGGGAGCCGGCGGGGTGCCGCAGCAACCATTGGCTGAACGCGATTCTTGTCAGCGAACCGGAGACGCGCGACCCGTTTCTTCAGGCCACCAATGAGGCCAAGATCGCAACCCGGCCCGCTTGGGCGTTGATGTGTGATCTAACGCCGTACAAATCGTGTCTGTGTGGCCCGTTGGACAATGCCCGCTGGCTTGTCCGTCGTCTGGTCAACCTCCCAAGCAGCACAAGGATCGTCAAATGAAGAAACCCCTTATTCTTCTCGTCGGTGCCGGCGGACACTGCAGAAGTTGCATCGATGTGGTCGAGCAGGACGGCCGTTATCAAATCGCCGGCGTTGTTGATCGCCCTGGAGCTGACTCTCCTGCAGATGTATTGGGGTATCCGATTCTTGGAAACGATGACGACCTGGGAAGGCTTCACGCGGAGATCGGTTTCGCGTTAGTGACGGTCGGTCAGATGCGCTGTGCGGATGTGAGAGTCGGGATTTATAAGCGATTAAAGGCCTTGGGGTATCTTCTCCCTGTTATCCGCTCTCCCGTGTCCTACCTCGCCCGTTCCGCCGAAGTGGGCGAAGGAACAGTCGTTATGCACGGGGTCACGGTCAACGCGGCTGCACGGGTTGGCTGTAACTGCATACTCAATAGCCATTGCCTCATCGAGCACGATGCCATGGTTGAAGACCACTGCCATATTTCGACGGGTGCATTGGTCAATGGGCAAGCGCATGTCGGCGCCGGTTCTTTCATCGGGTCCGGGGCAGTTGTTGTCCAGTCTGAGAAAGTGCCTAATGGCAGTTTTGTGAAGGCCCGCAGCCTGTTCTATTCGGGGAAAAAGGTATGAGCGTGAATCGCGTCACAATCATCGCTGAGGCCGGAGTCAACCATAACGGTTCGCTAGACCGTGCAAAGGGATTGATTCATGCCGCCGCGGAGGCGGGCGCGGATGCGGTCAAGTTTCAGACTTTTTGTGCCGAGGCCCTTGTCACACGGACAGCAGCCAAAGCGGAGTATCAGACGCAGGCGACCGGATGCGGGGGAAGCCAACTCGAAATGCTGAGGCAGCTTGAATTGGATCAGGAAGCGCACCATGAAATAGTGCGGTGCTGTCAGGAGTGCGGGATCGCGTTTTTATCAACGGCGTTTGATTTGCAGTCGCTGGAGCTGCTGATTCGTTTGGGCGTCAGCGTTTGGAAAATACCGTCCGGCGAGATTACAAATCTGCCGTATCTCCGGCGTATTGGCGCCCGTCGACAAAGCGTGATTCTCTCGACAGGAATGAGCACGCTTCCCGAAATCATTGAGGCGCGTGATATTCTGATCAGGAATGGGACAGCGGCGGAACACATCACGCTTCTGCATTGCACAACCGAATATCCTGCGCCACTTGAAAACGTCAATCTGCGGGCGATTCGAACCTTGGCGGAGACCTTTCCCGAGTCACCTGTCGGCTATTCGGATCATACAGTGGGCATCGAGGTCGCGATTGCCGCGGCGGCCTTGGGCGCTGTGGTCATCGAGAAGCACTTTACTCTAGACAAGACCCTGCCTGGCCCCGACCATCGCGCCAGTCTTGAGCCGGCCGAGCTTGCGGCGATGGTGAGGGGTATTCGCAATGTCTCTTTAGCATTGGGTGAGGCGACGAAGCAGCCTAGTCCGGGCGAGCTGAAGAACCGTGCCGTTGCCAGAAAGAGCATTGTCGCAAAGTGCCACATCCGGAAAGGCGAGGTCTTTACGGCGGACAGTCTGGATGTGAAGCGTCCAGGAACGGGTATCAGCCCGCTGCGCTGGGATGAAGTGGTCGGCCAGATCGCAAAACGCGATTACCAAGCGGATGAGTTGATTGATGCGTAAAATCTGTATTTTCACTTCGACGCGTGCTGAGTTTGGATTGTTGTCCGGTTTGGCATCCGCAATCTCCCGCAGCCCGGAGCTGACGCTTCAGCTTCTCGTCAGCGGCACGCACGTGTCGGCGTCCCATGGTGAGACGGTTCAGGAAATCATTGACGCAGGTTTCACGCCGGACGCACGGGTCCCCATTCTTTCGCCGGATGAGGGGGACGCAGGGGTTGCCACTTGTCGCGTGATGGGGCGGGCGATCAGTGGCTATGGCGAGGCGTTGTCGAACCTTTCGCCCGACCTTCTTGTAATTCTAGGAGACCGCTACGAAGCGTTCTGCTGTGCCGCGGCCGCGCAAATTTGTCGGGTACCCATCGCACATATCCATGGCGGCGAGCGAACAGAAGGTGCGGTGGATGAGGTGTTCCGCCACTCTATCACGAAGATGAGTCACTTGCACTTTCCCTGTTGCGAGGAGTACCGGCAGCGGATCATCCAACTGGGAGAAGACCCCCTTAAGGTGCACAACGTGGGCGCGCTGGGCGTCGAGAATATCCGCAACTTGACACTGCTGACGCGCGAGGAGCTCTCCTCCTCGCTGAACTTCAGTCTGAAGGATCCTTTCTTTCTCATCACGTTCCATCCCGTGACGTTAGAGTCCTGCTCTGGCGAGCGTCAGATTCAGGAGCTGATCGCCGCGCTTGAAACATTCAAGGCCTACAACTTGGTGATCACCGGCGTGAACGCCGATCATGGCCGGTCCGCTATCGAAGCCCGCATCAAAGCACTGTCGGTATCGCAGCCGGAGCGGGTTTTATATGTTCAGTCGATGGGACAGATCCGGTACTTGTCGGCCATGCGGTTCTGTAGTGCTGTCGTCGGCAACAGTTCCAGCGGCATCCTTGAGGCCCCTGCCTTCAAGGTGCCCACCGTCAATATCGGTGATCGTCAAAAAGGGCGTGTTCGTGCCGCTAGCGTTGTCGACTGCGAGCCGTCTGCCGCCGCGATTGAAGCGGCTCTCCGCCGTGTCTGCTCTCCCGATTTCAGGTCCGTGATGGCTGGCATGGTAAACCCTTTCGACGGCGGTGACACAGCCGAGCAGATTGTGGCGACGCTCACGCGTGTTCCTTTGAACGATTTGCTTAAGAAGCACTTTTTCGATTTGGCCGTTCCGGTTGTGCAAGAGTGTCTCCCGCCCCGGTCACCCCTCAAAGCATATCCCAAAAGGTGCTTGGTTATCGGGTATGGTTCGATAGGCGTTCGGCACGCGGGCGTGCTGGAAGAGATGGGGTGTCATGTGGCCATCGTCAGCCGGCATGCTCCTGTCGAGAACAGGCTCTGTTACCGTTCTGTCGAGGAGGCTGTCCGGAGTTTCGATCCCGAGTACGCGGTGGTCTGCAATCGAACGTTTGAACACATCGATACGCTGAAGGCATTGTCGGAGTGTGGCTTTTCGGGTAATTGCCTCGTCGAGAAGCCCATTGCTGCTTCGGTCCGCCAGTTGGTTCCAGTCCCCCAGTTTCCGACGGTCGTCGGGTATCCGCTTCGGTTTCATCCTCTCTTGAGTGCGGCAAAAGAGATCCTTTCCGGAAAAACATTGCTTTCGCTGCATGCGTATGTTGGCCAGTATCTGCCGACTTGGCGTCCAGGCACCGACTACCGTCAATGTTATTCGGCTCACAGTGAACAGGGCGGCGGGGTCTTGTTGGATCTCAGCCATGAGTTGGACTATCTGCAATACCTCGCCGGACCTTGGCAGCGGGTATGTGCCTCGGGAGGACACCGAAGCGCTTTAGAGATCGATTCTGCCGATCAATATCTGTTGCTGATTCAACTGCAAACCTGTCAGGATGTCGTTTGCCACGTCGATTACCTTTCGCACAAGACGCGGCGGTTCTGCTCGATTCAATACGAAGGAGGAACCTTGTGGCTGGACTTCATCGGTAACAGTCTGACTCACAACGAGCAAGTTCGCCACTTCTGCCAGCAACGGAATGAGCTTTTCCGCGACATGCACCAATCGGTCTTCGAATCGACAGGGAGCGGGCCGCGGTTGTGTTCTTGGCAGGAGGCCGTTGATACGCTGCATCTTGTGGAAGCCGCCGAACAATCGGCATTGCAGGAGAAATGGATATGTCGCAGTCGCCCGTGATTCACGCATGGATTTTTGCCCGCGGAGGCTCTAAAGGCCTGCCGGGAAAAAATATAAAGCCCTTGCAGGGGAAGCCCCTGATCGCATGGGCGATAGAAGCCGCCCGCCGGTCGAGGTACATCACGCAAGTTTTTGTCTCCACCGATTCTGAAGCGATCGCGGCGGTAGCGCGCCAATATGGGGCAACAGTGCCCTTTATGCGCCCAGCCGAACTAGCGACTGATCTCGCGCCGGAGCGCTTGGCTTGGCGGCATGCGATTCAGTGGGAGCAGTCGCAGACGGTCTTTCCCAAGATGGACATCCTGGTTGCGGTTCCCACGACCACGCCGTTGCGCACGCATTCGGACATCGACGCCTGCATAGAGCTCTTTCTCGAAGGCGGCGCGGAGACTGTCATCGGAGTAACCCCCTCCGATCGCCACCCTTCGTTCAACATGGTGACGCTCGACGCCAATAGCTCTGCCCGAGTGGTCATGCCTTTGCCAGGCGGATTTCACCGCCGGCAAGATGCGCCAAGCGTTTACAACATCACGACGGCTGCCTATGTCACAACCCCCTCGTTTGTGCAAGATAACATGGTGTATATGGAAGGGAAGGTGCGCGCGTGTGTGTTGCCCTCCCGGTGTGCCATCGACATTGACTCGGCCGAAGATTTCCGCTTGGCGGAATCGCTTCTTTCGAAGGAGCACATGACATACGAGGGGCGGTCTAAACAAGGGTTGTTCGAGAAGTTATCGTTGAAAGGGCGTGTCGCGGTCGTTACAGGCGGGGCGGGGCATCTCGGCCGCGCGATGGCTTCGGCTTTGGCGGAGGCGGGGGCCTGCATCGCTATCGTGGATCTGGATGCGACTGTCTGTCGATCGGTTGCGGACGAGTTAACACGGACCTATGGTGTGCAGGCGTTAGGACTCGGTGTTGATCTGGCGGACGAAAAGGCTGTTCGGGCGATTCCCGGCAAGGTCGTTGAGGCGCTGGGCAGCTTGGACATTCTGGTTAACAATGCCGCATACGTGGGCACGTCAGGTCTCTCCGGCTGGGCCGTGCCTTTTGAACAGCAGTCTTCTGACACGTGGCGCAAAGCGCTGGAAGTGAACCTGACGGCCGTCTTTAACCTGACGCAGGCGGCGCGTGAAGCGCTGATTGCCTCGGGACACGGGTCCATCATCAACATCGCGAGCATCTATGGGATTGTTGGCCCGAACCTCGATCTCTATGAAGGCACCCCGATGGGCAATCCCGCTGCGTATGCCGCCAGCAAAGGGGGTCTTGTTCAATTTACGCGTTGGTGTGCCACGGTATTGGCGCCAGAAATCCGGGTCAACGCCATTACGCCGGGAGGAATCTTCCGAAAACAGAACGAAACCTTTGTTAGCCGCTATGTGGCGCGAACTCCTATGAAACGAATGGGATTGGAGGACGATTTCCAAGGCGCAATCATTTATCTGGCGAGCGACTTGTCCAACTATGTGACCGGGCACAACTTGGTTGTTGATGGAGGTTTCTCAATTTGGTGACGAACCGAGCTGGTGCTCGGAGTAGCGCTTAACACGTATTTACATTTGCCATGAAAGAACTTCAACTAAACGAGTACTGCGTATCCCAAGAAGGTACAATCCGGGATGCTCTGTCGGTGATTGATCATTGTGGCATTGGCTTGGCGATCGTGTGTTCTTCCCCATACGTTGTCACCAGTGTTATTTCCGATGGAGATATCCGCCGGGCATTGCTTGCGGGGAAGTCGTTGGAGAGCCCGCTATTGCCTCACGTGAGCCACAACCATATTAAAGTTTCGCCTGGCGCAAGAAGGGCTGAAGTGATTGAGCTTATGCAGGCGAGACGACTTCAACAGATCCCGATTGTCGACGAAAAAGGAAAGCTATTAGGCATCCATACGCTGCATGGCCTTCTTGGCGGAGAGGTCAAAGAGAACTGGGCGGTCATCATGGCGGGGGGGAGAGGGACTCGATTAGGGGTCATGACGGAAAAAATACCGAAACCCATGTTATCTGTTGCTGGGCGTCCGATTTTAGAGCGGCTTGTTTTGCATGTGATGAGTTTCGGTATCCGCCGTGTCTTTTTATCGGTCAACTATCTTGGGCATGTCATTGAAGACCATTTTGGTGATGGAAGCCGAATGGGGTGTCAAATCGAGTATTTGCGAGAAACAACGTCGCTCGGATCTGGAGGCGCTCTGAGCCTCTTGCCAGAGAAACCGAACAATCCGGTTGTTGTTTTGAACGGTGACTTGGTCACACAGGCCGACATAGGGGCCATGCTGGAATTCCATAACCGCGAGAATTACTATGCCACGGTGGGCATCCGCCCGTATTTTCACGAGATCCCTTTTGGCTGTATTCGGGCCGATGTGGACCGGCTTGTGGCGTTGGAAGAGAAGCCGGTTATCACTCGTCAAATCAATGCGGGCATCTATGTGCTTTCTCCCGCAGCCATCAGCGATGTGCCAACAGAAAAGTTTTTCCCCATCACCGAATTGATCGCAGGTGCTTTAAAGCGGGAGATACACTGTGGGGTGTATCCCATCCAAGACGACTGGATCGATGTCGGGTATCCTTCACAGCTCGCGCAGGCGCAGGGACGTTAATCGCCGCTTGATAACAGAGAGGGTCATACACGTGAGCGACTTTGTTGACATTCCTTTTCTTGTAAAACTGGTTAGCCAGCAGACCAAGGGCTTGTTTCTCTGCACACCTTGCGAACGGGCAACACTGAAAAAAGCTGTCCCGGAAGCGCTTCTCCGTGTCCGAAACTGTTTCTCGGCTATTGGCAACAAATACTACTCCAAGGAAAAGGTTCCGATATTCAATCCCTTCCATTCGGGACAATACACCATATTCCTTTATTTTCTCTCACGGGATGTCTTTGAGAAATACGGAGAGGTTCAGCTGGCTGACAAGCTGTACTATCTCAATAAGGTGCTCAATGGGTGTGACCTTTTCTACGAAGTAAAACTCCCTCCCGTTTTCTTTAATGAGCATCCTGTCGGATCGGTCATTGGCCGCGGCACGTTCTCAAACTATTTCGTCTTTCAGCAGAACTGCACGGTCGGGGGCAATAAGGGCGCCTATCCCATATTGGGAGAATATGTGTGGTTGTTCGCGAATTCGGTTGTTATCGGGGCGTCGCACATTGGCAATAATGTTTTCGTTTCTGCGGGGACCTATATTAAAGATGCCGTTGTTCCGGACAATAGCATCGTATTTGGACGTTCTCCGCACCTTACCATCAAGCAGAAACCTCCTGAGTATTTCACCTCGAAGAGTCCATTCCATGTTCATCACGGGGGGGGGTGAACTTTCATGCGCATCACACTGTTCACTGATTTCAGATTCGCCAATGACCCGGCCCCGACGGGTGTCCTGAAGCATGCGCTATATATGGCCAGAGGGTTGGCGCGCAGCCCGGATTTTGAGGTCTCCGCACTGGTAAGTGCTGACCAGGTTGGCCAACAGGGGTGTCTGTCTTTCTTGCCTGGGAAGAAGTTGCCGTTGCCGTGGAAGGTGGCCCGTGAATTATGGACGTGGACGAACCGGCCTGTTGTTGATCGGTGGATTGGAGAAACAGACTGGGTTTATTGTCCAAAAAATGACTGGATTCCGGTCAAGAGAGCCAAGTACGCCGTCACTATTCACGGGGCGCATGAGATAGATCCCGATTTTAACAAGCCGCAGGGGTTGAGAGAGCAAGCGCTATGTTATCGCACACGACGGCAGTATCTGAAGATGTGCGAGCGGGCCGATGTGGTGTTGACCGTCTCTGAGTGGCTGAAAGCGTTCATCGTCGAACAGTTCCGTACGGACGCCAGCAAAATCGTTGTGGTGGGTAACGGGGTTGATGAGTGCTTTTATGAGGCGGGGAGGAAAGAAGTCCTAAAGAGTGAGAGTTCAGAAGTGCGAAAGCTGGAAGACGGAGGACGGAGGACGGAGGACAGAAGAAGTGCGTTATTGCAAGCGTGCGAGCGTGCGTTAGTTGGGAAGCGTGGAGATGGGGAGACGGTCGGCAACGGAGAAACTTTCTGCGAAGGCTCAACGTCGCAAGGGGGTGTAAATTCTGAGGAGGGGGCGGTGCCCCGAGTTTCAAGTATCGAGTTTCCAGTTTCTGTTCCGTCCACTAGTGAAATATTGAACTCACGCAAGAATGGACTTCACCCCTACATCCTTTGCGTCGGGGGGCTTAACTTTATCGACGGAGGGGATAGAATCATCGCGTTGGGGCAAGAGATTAAGAGAAGCGGAAGGAGAATCCGGATTAAGGTGGCAGGCTGTCAGCATGATCCGGGCGCACAGCAGTTGGCGGCAGAGACCGGTGTGATCGATCTGTTGGGTTTTGTTTGCCATGAGCACCTTGCAGGCTGGATGGCGGACGCGGCAACTTTCTATTTCCCGACTCGGTATGAGACCTTCGGCATGGCGGCGGCCGAGGCTATGGCAGCCGGGTGCCCGGTTGTGACGAGCCGATGTACGGCTGTGCCTGAGATTGTTGGGGATTGCGGGGTATACGTGAACCCCGACAATCCAGCTGAGGTTCTGGATGCTGTAGACGTGCTGCTTAAGGATTCGGGCCTGTCATCGGGCCTGATAGAGCGTGCGTATAAGCGGGCGGGACTATTCACCTGGAACGAGTGCACGCAAAGACTTCACCACAGTTTGCGGGCAACCTAAAACGTCCTTTAGCGCCGGACGTTAGTGGCCTCGCCGACTGGCTTCAAGCCAAGCACCAGAGCGATCTTCACGCTCTCTTTTCTTGGTAAAAATCTGCGATCCGTTAACCGATCCGGACTGCCGGGTGTGGCCAACATGCAAAAGGTTTCATTTTTATGAGATATGTCGGCAGGGTGAGTGAGCAGTCCACGTATTCAGCCAAACTCGTGTTTGGGTTGCTTGGCATTTTTCTTGGCGTGATTTTGATGCTCAAGGTGGCCGAATGGGCGATATTCGCCGTCGGGGCACTGATGGTGTATACGCTGACCCAGAAACGCGTTGAATACACCTTCTTCGTGCTGGTTTTGTTCTCTGCGCTTTCAGTTGTCAACCCCGTGATCGTTAAAAAAGGGTTCGCCTTTTACTTGATTACACGAGGAGCGTTATTTACTCTTGCCCTGGCCATGACCACACGAAGTGGCTTTCAGAAAACCATGTGGTTCATGTCACCCTTTTATTTGCTATTCGGATATGTGTTATACATGATGGCAACCTCGCTTAGTGGCTGGGCACCGATCGTTTCAGAACTCAAGGCTGTCCTCTTTCTTGTCTTTATGAGTGCCTTGGTCCAAACGGTATCTGTGGTTTCTTTGTCGGGCGTGGACAGCCGCAAAATCAGGGCCGTGATGGCGGCAGTATCCGTTTTTTATCTGGTTGGCTCTGTTGCGGTTATCCCCTTCCCTTCAATTGGACAGTCGATGATGATGTCTTTGATGGAAGGAACAGCTGGCTCTGAATTGTCGGGACTCTACAATGGCCTAACCTGGCATTCTCAGACGCTCGGCCCTCTCGTGGCGATGCTAAATGCCTTTATTTTTTCTGACTTTTTGTGCAATTTCAAAAAAAAGGACTACTTATACAGTGTGCTATTGATAAGCGCTCCTATTCTCGTTTATAAATCATCCAGCCGAACAGCCTTCTTCGGGTACATGATCTCCATACTGGCGACGCTCTTTTTCTTCAACCGAGATCGGAATGCGAAACGATCCAGAAAAGCTAACGTGCTTATGGCTGGGCTGTTCGTTGGCGCAATAGCGATTCTTGTTATTGCAATACATCCAGGTGCGAGTCAAAACTTGGAGGCTTTCCTTAGGAAAACACAAGATGTGGATGTCATGGCGGCACGAGGAACGCTGACCGAAGACCTCGCCCAGTCACGGATGGGGCAAGTTGAGATCGGGATGGCCAATTTCCGAAAAAGCCCGGTCATCGGGAATGGGTTTCAGGTCTCTGAGGAAATGCAATTTATGGATAAGAGCGAGACAGGGTTTGTTCTTTCAGCACCTATTGAAAAGGGGGTTCTGCCCGTCATGGTGTTAGAAGAGGGAGGGGTAGTCGGCGCAGCGATATTTGCCATGTTTATCTTTGCGATCTATTGGAAATACAGCCAACTACGATTCACTTGTTTCCTCTCCACCTTTACCGTGTTTATTGCACTTAACTCTGGCGAGGCATCGTTCTTTTCTACAAGTGGTTCCGGCGGGATCCTATGGTTAATCTGTTTTTCTGCGCTTCTTTTGGACCTGGACCGTCTACGGCTATTAAAAGCTGAACGCCAAGGTATACAAAGCCAAGAAGCCTTTCTGCGGCGCTACAAAGTATGACCGTCTGCTTTATAACAAATATTGTTTCGCCTCATCAGCTTCCTTTTGCGGCGGAAATGGCGATGCGTCTGGGGCTGGAGAATTTCAGGTACGTGGCCACGGAGCCGTTTCACGGTGAGCGCTCTGCGCTGGGCTGGGCTGAAGCGGCGGGAGCGTCTTGGATCCTGCAGCACGGCGCCGCTGCGGGGCAGGAAGCGGAGATCGCGTCGTGGGTCGACGGTGCGGATGTCCTGCTCTCTGACGTCCGAGATCTGGACATGATTGAACGGCGTGTGAAAGCCGGGAAAACTACAATGCTCATGACCGAGCGTTGGTTCAAGCCGCCGTTCGGCATGTTGCGGCTTTTGCACCCCCGGTATCTCGGGATGGGGTTACGTCTAAAAAAGCTGTTGTGTTCCCCCTATTTCAACTATCTGCCAATGGGGGTCCATGCCGCCAGAGATGTACATCGGCTGATACGCTTACTGTCAGGGGACCTTCGATGCTTGTTCGGCATGTCGGGTATAGCACCCGTCACATATGAGCCGTTGGCGCCTTTCATGGAGTGTGCCGCGAGGCCGGCGTGTCGAGTAGGTGAGGAGCCCCGAAGAAAGGCCGCGGGCCCTCTTTCCAAGATCCGTATCTGGGCCTATTTTGTGGCACCTTCAGAGAAGAGTGGACAGTTCTCAGGGCAAAATGAGGAAATCGGGATTCGGGAGGGGACTGCCGAAACTTATGTTCGCACGGGCTCGTGCATGAAGGAACCGTTCCGCATTCTTTGGGTTGGGCGAATGTTGAATTGGAAGCGCGTTGACACGTTGATCAGGGCGGCGGGAATCTTGCTGGCGGACGGAAGAAGAGTTCATCTGAAATTGGTCGGGCATGGACCGGAAGAAACTCGGTTACGCAAACTTGCGAATGGGATCAACAACCGGCAACAGGAAATAGTTCTGAAGCGCGAAACCTCAAAAGGGAAAAGGTGTGCAAATTTTGAGGAGAGGGTTGTGCCCCAGGCTTCAAGTTTAGAGATTCCCGTTTCTGCTTCGCCCACAAACCCACTCATGGACTCTCGTACAAATGAACTTGGTCCAATCACCTTTCACCCTCCGGTTCCTATCGCCGAAGTCCGCAGGTTGATGCGAGAGGCGGACGTCTATGTTCTTCCGAGTAATGGGTGTGAGGGTTGGGGGGCGGTCGTTAACGAAGCGATGGAGGAGGGGTGTCCTGTGGTAGCGACACGGGATAGCGGGGCAGGCGCAACGCTCATTCGAGATGACGAAACTGGTTTATTGTTCCGCTCGGGCAACGCCGCAGAACTCTCCGATAAGATCCGGCGTCTTATGGATGATCCGGAGTCGGCTCGGCGCATCAGACTTGCGGGGCAGGCCTCCATTCGAGCGCGCTGGTCACCTTCGGAAGCGGCAGGAGCCATGGTGGCATTCTGCGAACAGCGGCTAGGTCAGTGACTTGAGAGGGCGCGAAATGACAGAAGTCTACAGCCGATTCTATCGCGAAGGAGCTTCTCCAGTAAAGGGACCTCGTGCCCGTGCGCGAGACTTCATGAGGGGGCTAGCGTTGGATGGGCTTTCCTGGTTATCGCCCATGGCTTCCGGGTCTTTTCTGAAATGTCTGTTCTGTCATTATGTTTTCGACGACCAAGTTGCGGCATTTGAGAGAATCTTGCGGTCCCTGATGGAAGTGGGCCAGTTTATTGATACGGACCGATGTTTGCAGATGTTGTCGGGCGAGCGGCCTGTTGACGGCAGGTATTTTCATCTTTCGTTCGATGATGGCTTCAGAAATAATTTCACGAATGCGATGCCGGTGCTCAAGGGCATGTCGATTCCGGCCCTATTCTTTGTGCCCACAGCCTTTGTGAATGCAGATTGGCAGAGAGCCAAAGAGTATTGTTTCAGCACAAGCGAGGCCTATAGCGGTGTGATAGAGATGGCTCGGTGGGATGATTTGAAGGCAACAGTAGATGCCGGCTTCGAGGTGGGTTCACACACGCGACACCACGTGCGACTGTCGGATGTGTCGTGCGACTCCGCTCTGCTCCATGACGAGATCGAAGGGGCTAAGGAGGAGCTGGAAAAGCATTTGAACGTGCCGTGCCGATTTATCTCGTGGCCCTATGGCCGCCTTGAGGACATAGATGAGACGGCATTAGGCGTGATCCGCTCCTCACACTACTCCGCCTGTTTTTCCGCAGTCCGAGGCGGCGTTGTGGCCGGGAAGACCGATCCGTTCATGATCCCAAGGCACCATTTTGAACCTCAGTGGCCTGTCAGGCATGTGCGCTATTTCGCGTGCGTCGGACACGAGAAAGACTGATGCGCATCTTACACATCATCCACGATTTGAAGAAAGCGGCAGGGCCTACACCGTTCTGCGTCAACGTGTGTAATCGGATCGCCCAGACTGGCGCGGAGGTCTCGATTCTGCTTGGGGTGGCAGATGCCGAATCGAAAGAGCTTTTTACCCAATCGAAGGTTCGTCTGACAGACCAGTGGGCAGATATCAACGCCGGGCCCAAGCCGGACCTAGTGCATATTCACTCTCTGTGGACGCCTCTTTCACACGCGGGAGCAAGCTACGCTAGAGCGAATAACATCCCCTATGTGATTTCAGCTCATGGCATGCTGGCCCCATGGGCCTTGAAGCACAAGTGGTTCAAAAAGAGGGTGGCGTGGTGGCTGTATCAGAAGCGGGATCTTGAGGGAGCCGCAATGATCCATGTAACGGCGGAGTGCGAAATCAGATGGCTGAGGGATCTGGGGTTTAAGCAACCGTATGTGCTGGCGCCTTTGGGCTCGGACTTGCCTGAATTGTCTTCCGGAAAGGCAAATGGACGCGGAGATATCAAGACGGTGCTTTTTGTCGGCCGGATCTACCCGGTCAAAGGGTTGATGAATTTGGTGAGGGCGTGGGGATGTTTGAAGAGAAGAACTGAGGACGGAGGACGGAGGGCGGAGGACGGCATTGAATCTTCATCCTTCATCCCTCGTCCTGCATCCTTTCCTTGCTGGCAACTTGTCATTGCCGGACCCGATCAGGCTGGGCACAAGGCTGAACTGGTGGCAGAGGCCAGTCGCCTCGGGTTAACGGTTGCGGATCAGGCACCCGATGAATTGGCGGGATCCGGCAATCATGAACGTCTGCCCGACCTGGTGTTCACCGGCCCCGTTTACGGCGGAGAAAAGGATGCGCTTTACCGGATGGCCGATTTGTTTGTGTTGCCGTCCTTCACGGAAAACTTCGGCGTCGTTGTCACGGATGCGCTGTCGTATGGAATACCCGTGATCACGACCAAGGGGACGCCGTGGTCCGAACTGCTTGGCGATTCGGACAGTTCATCCGGGCGTGATTGTGATCGTGCATTAGTCGGGGAATACAAGGACGAAGGACAGAGGATTGTTGATCGTAGGCTAGAGGCGATCAAGACTGATCCAACTCGTGTTGAACTCACGAACTCACGAACTAATGAATATACCCGCACGGGACGTGCAGGGTGGTGGATCGAAATCGGGGTTAACCCGCTCGCGGAGGCGTTGCGGGAGGCAATGGGGTTGACGGATGAGGAACGTTGCCAGATGGGGCTAAGGGGGCGAGATTTAGTCGAGTCGAAATACGCATGGCCCGCCATTTCAGAACAGATCAAGGTAGCCTACACAACACTGTTCAAGTGTGCGGAACAAGCAGGCATGTGAGGGAACGATATGGCCCTGAAAGTGGATCTGACCAAATATGAAAACTGGCTGAGTCCCAGAAACAAAGCCGGGCGTGCAGCATGGGCTATTGTCAGTTGCCTTTTGTTTCGTACAGCAGCCCTGCCGGCCTTATGGCCGTGGCGTCGTGCATTGTTAAGGCTGTTCGGAGCCAAGGTGGATCGTCACAGTTATGTGCATTGGACAGCGGAAATTTGGGCTCCTTGGAACCTCGAGATGGGAGAGTTTTCGTGTTTGGCTACGGGCGTCAATGTTTATAATACCGGTAAAGTTATAATCGGCTCTCATACGACTATTTCGCAACGTGTCTTCCTCTGTCCAGGAAGTCATGACATCTCCGATCCGAAATTCCGCATGATCTGTTCCGACATGCGAATTGGTGATCAGGTCTGGATCGCAACCGAGGCCTTCGTCGGCGGTCTCGTTGTTTCGGTCGGAGAGGGAGCTGTGATTGGCGCCCGTGCTGTTGTTACCAAGAATGTCGAGCCATGGACGGTTGTGGCTGGGAATCCGGCTCGGGAGATCAAGAAGCGTGTCATTCGCGAGTCCTGAGAGCAGGACAGCCGAAGGAGTAAGATATGAGGAAACTTGAGAAATTGTTGAATTTTGTCGGCTTGAACCCGCTCATCCTTTTCAAGATGCTGGGGCGACTCCCGGCCTACTGGCGGCAGGGTCGCCGCTTTGAGGCGCTGCGCCGCGTGGACACGCCCGAGGTTCCTATGGGAAGGCACGTCCCCAGGTTGGTGGAACGGGACGAGCAAAGTGGCGTTTGCAGAGGTGCCTACTTTTATCAGGACGTGATTGTGGCTCGGCGAATCTTCGAAAAGAATCCCGCCCGCCACATCGACGTCGGCTCACGGGTGGACGGCTTCGTCGCCCATGTGGCATGCTTCCGAAAAATCGAGGTGTTCGACATCCGGTCTCTCGAGAGCGGGCTGGACAACCTAGTGTTCCGGCGGTGCGACTTGATGGGTGAGATCCCGGCCGACTTTCTGGCCTGCACAGACTCCCTGTCGTGCCTCCACACCTTGGAGCACTTCGGGCTCGGGCGCTATGGGGATCCGCTTGACGCTCGGGGACACCTGCGCGGGTTTGAAAACTTGGGTCGGATGCTGAAGCCGGGGGGGACGCTCTACTTCTCGGTTCCGCTGGGGGGCCTGCGAATCGAGTTCAATGACCAGCGCGTGTTCTCGCTCGACTACCTGATCGGGATGGTTGGGAGCGGATACTCGATTGTTAACTTCTCCTACATCGACGACGCCGGAGCTTTACACCAGGACGTGCCGCTTTCGGAAGAGGGCCGCCGGACCAACTTCGGGTGCCAGACCGGCTGCGCGGTCTTCGAGCTCCTCAAACGATAAGCCGAGTGTGCGGTAAGAACATGAAAGACGAAACGGTCGAGATCCTGGTCTGTTCCTGCGATAAATACGATGACGTGTGGGAGGCTTTCTTCACGTTGCTTTTCCGGTACTGGAGCGATTGCCCGTACCGAGTTAACCTGATCGCCAACCGGAAAGTTTGGAATGACGGCCGTGTCACGACCCTTCATACGGACGCGGCTTTGGACTGGTCATCCTGCTTTCTCGAGGCGTTAAGTGAGATCCGCTCGCCATACGTGCTCGTCGCGATGGAAGATTACTTGCTGACGTCTGCTGTTAAGACCGCAGACATCAGGGCCCTGGCGGCGCACATGTCGCAGCATGCGGTGCAGTGCCTCCACGTTTTTCCGGAAGGAGAGGTCCGGCCGCTGTCGCAGGAAGTGGCCGGCTACCCGTTGGGGGAGGTCGACGCGGGCGTTCCGTATCGCGTCAACCTGCAGGCGGCTCTGTGGAGTCGCGACTACCTCATGGGCTTGGTCAGGTCCGGAGAAAGCGCGTGGGACTTCGAGGTCGAGGGTTCGGTACGTAGCGCGGCATCGCCGGCGCGATTTTTGTCGGTCATGTGTGCCCCAGAGAAGGCGCCGTTCCCCTATTATTGCACGGCGGTCGTGAGGGGCGAGTGGATGCCTGGCGCGGTGCGCCTATGTGTTAAAGAGGGCATCGCTCTTGATTTCAGCAGGAGAAAGATAGGGTGGGTTCGTGGGGCCTTCAGAGACCGGCTAGTTCTTCAGCCCTTCCGCCACTTATTTGTCTATCTGAAGCGGCTGCGGGGCATCAACTGACGGGGCGTCCTGTTGCGCCACCGGGGTTCTCGCGGCCCGGCTTTACAGACGGGATATGCTTACCATGAATCTATCGGTGATCATTCTGACGTTCAACGAGGTGGTACACATCCGCCGCTGCATCGAGCGGTTGCGTCCGCTGGCGCGAGACATCTTTGTGGTGGATTGCTTCTCGACGGACGGGACGGCGGAGGTCGCGCGCGAGTACGGCGTGCAGGTCGTGCAGAACGTTTGGCCTGGGAATCAGTCAGACCAATTCAACTGGGCCTTGGCGAATCTGCCCATCCAGACCAAATGGGTACTGCGCTTGGATGCGGACGAATATCTTTGCCCGGAGCTTGTGCGGGAGATCGAGTCGGATCTGGAGCGGCTACCCCAAGATGTGATGGGGGTGATCTTCAAGAGGCGGCACATCTTCATGGGGAAGTGGGTGCGTCGCGGTGTCTATCCGGTGCGCTTGCTCCGGTTGTTTCAGTACGGCAAGGCCCGATGCGAGCGCCGGTGGATGGATGAGCACCTGGAGCTGTTGGAGGGCCGGGCGGTGGAGATGGAAAACGACTTCGTGGACCACAACCTGAACGACATCGGGTGGTGGACGGCGAAGCACAACGGGTACGCCCTGCGCGAGGCGGCCCACCTGCTGGATAGCAAGTACGGGCTTTTCGAGGTGGAGAAAGAAATACAAGGGGCTACGTGTCTGCAAAGGCCCCAGGCCAAGCGCGCACTGAAAAACCAGTACGCGAAGCTGCCGCTGTTTCTGCGTGCCTTCCTCTATTTCTTGTTGCGGTATGTCGTGAGAGGCGGTTTCCTTGATGGCAAGGAGGGCTTCCTCTGGCACTTCCTTCAAGGGTGGTGGTACCGCACGCTGGTGGACGCCAAGGTGTGGGAGATCCAGCGGGAGAGCGGCGGGGACCGGGAGCGGATGCGGGAGCTTTTGCGGGGTAAGTACGGGATTAAGATATGATCCCCGTTTAATTAGTCTCCTCCGCTTCACTCGCTGAACGTGCGATCGCGGCTCTTGGGCTCCTACTGCTCAGCAGAAACATATGTTCTCTGTCGTCATACCGATCTACAATAAGGCACCTTACTTGAGGCGTGCGCTGGATTCGGTGTATGCGCAGACTTGCCCGGCGGACGAGATTATCGTTGTGAACGATGGCTCGACGGATGGAGGCGAGCACATAGCCAAGGCTCAGAACGATCCGCGCGTGCGAGTGATTGATCAGTCCAATCAAGGTGTTAGCGTTGCCCGGAATGTCGGGATTGAGAACGCGACTCAGCCGTATGTCGCCTTTCTGGATGCGGACGATGAGTGGTTGCCCGGTTTCCTCGCACAGATCAAACAGATGATTGAGCGCTGCCCGGAGGCCGGCTTGTATGGAACGGGGTTCGCGACGGTGGCGGACGGGCGCGAGGTGCGACGGTATGGCGTCCGTCCGCAGGCGCGCGGGAAAGAGCGAGTGTGCGCGCCTTCGCCTGGAGACGGATGTGAGCGGCTGGCCTTCGGGCCGGTCGATTTTTTTATGGAATGGTCGCGGGGCCACGTGATTCACACGTCAAGCGTGGTTGTCCCGAAACAAGTCGCGCATGAAGTCGGCGGGTTTCCCGCAGGCGTGACAATCTGCGAAGATCACGAGTTTTGGGCGAAGATCGCGTGGTCTTATCCGGTGGTTCTTTCGCCGGCCATTCTGACACGATATCATGTCGATGTTCCGGGACAGGCGGTGGAGTATTGGCAGAAGGGGTATAAGCAAGACTTCGACGTGTTGCCGTATCACCGGTTTCTGGCCGAAAAGATGAGAGAAGTCAGTGATGAAACCACAAAGGACACAGAGAACACAAAGGGGAGGGAGACAAAGGCAGAAAAGCTGTGGAGTCGTCTTTGTGAACACTGTGCTCTCTGTGGTTTCAAAGGAAGTGTCGGCAATGAGCGGTCGTTTGTGCTGTATTGCCGGAAAGAGTTTGCGAAGTGTCTGTCGCAGCGGTTGTATTGGGGAAACTCTCAGGCCGCCTCGGAGTTTTGTCAGGCACTCGGATTGCCGCACAGGAGCTATGGCGTGATTGTGAGCCTGTGCGGCTGGGTCGCGAACCATCCGGTCGTACATCCCGCGATGCGTTCAGCCATGCGGGCTGTGCGGTGGATGCGGGCAAGGCTGTAACCACAGAGGGCACATAGAGCACAAAGGAGATCTGAATGGTCTTTGTGAACTCTGTGTTCTGTGTGGTTAAAACTGGGACTTGTGTAACCACAAAGGGCACACAGGACACAAAGGAGAGACGTTTGCTATGAGAACTCTGTGTTCTGTGTGGTTTCATCGAGGTTAAATCATTATGGAAGAAGTCATGGATATAGTTGATCATGTCCGGCAGACTGCATATGACATTCATCTGTATTTAGGGACTGGCTTTCTTGAGAAGGTCTATGAAAATGCCTTGGCACATCGCTAGCGAAACTGGGTTATCAAGTTGCTCAACAGGTTCCTGTCAAAGTTTATGACGAAGACGGAACACTGATTGGAGACTATATTGCCGATTTGCTTGTAGAGGAGTGTGTGATTGTTGAAATAAAGGCCGTCAAAACTATAGCCCCAGAACATGTTGCGCAGGTTCTTCATTATCTTAAGGCAACGAAGATACAGCATGGCGTCTTGATCAATTTTGGTTCGCAAAAATTCCAAATCCGAAAGTTAATCCTGTGAAGTAAATTGTGTAACCACAGAGGTCACACAGGACACAAAGGATGGATGTTTGCTATGAGAACTCTGTGTTCTGTGTGGTTAAGAACAGAGAATTGTTTAGCCACAAAGGGCACATAGGGCACAAAGGATGGATGGTTGCGGAGCACACGGTATGACGATTGTTTTCTTCTGGACTGGGGCGACAAGCTATATGGCCGCTTGCTGGCGCGAGTTGGCGAAGAAGGCCGGTGTGCGCTTAAAGGTGTTTGTCGAGGTCCGCCGCGACGGGACGACGGGTTATTCGCACCACGAGGTGCTGCAGGGTTTGGACTACAGCCTGACATATGAGGGGGAGCCATGGGACCGCGACGCGTTCCGCCGCGAAGTCGCTGCGCTCTCTCCCGATGTGCTGGTCGTATTAGGTTGGCGCTGCGGGAGGTGCCGTTTCGTGGCGGTGGACCCCGCTTTTGCGAACGTGCCGAAGCTGTTTACGTTCGACATGCCTTTTGCGTTCACACCGCGGAAAATAATGGCGCGCTTTGTGTTGTGGCCCTATTTAAAACGTTTCTCCGGTGCCGTTGTGCCGAGTGAGGCTTCTTTTCGCTATGCGCGTTATTTAGGGTTCGCATCGTCCCGCGTTTCGCGTGGCTTGATCGGGTTGGACACGGAGCAGTTTGGTCGTGCCAGCGAAACACGTAGTCGGTTGGAGGCCTATCCCCGGCGATTTTTGTATGTGGGCCGATATACGCGAGAGAAGCGAATGGATGTGTTGCTCAAAGCGTATCGGCACTACCGCAAGCAGGTCAAGGAACCTTGGACGCTGACTTGTTGCGGGATGGGTCCTTATGCGGAAAAGCTACAGCACGGTGAGGGGGTTGAGGACAAGGGTTTTGTGCAACCTTCCGAGCTGCCCCGTCTTTATGCAACGCATGGCGCCTTTGTCATTGCAAGCGAGTATGATCCGTGGCCTTTGGTGATCGCTGAAGCGGTGGCGTCAGGGCTTCCGGTTGTTTGCACAGAGGCTTGTGGTAGCCACGCCGATTTTGTCCGGCCGCGCCTCAACGGCCTTGTTTGTCCGACAAACCAGGCGGATCTGATCGCTGACGCGATGTGTTGGGTGCACGAGAACGAGCGTGATTTGGCCGCCATGGGTGAGCACGGGAAATCGCTTGTGGCGCCATTCTCGAAAGAGCAGTGGGCCAATGAATGGGTTACCCGATGCCAAGGGATATGTCACGCTTCCCGTGATCGGAAATAAGGACCGGACCCGTATGTTAGCGAAACTCAAACAGTTATTTCGCGCGCTCAGGTATCAGCGTCAACTTCGGGAGGCGATCTCCACCCAGCTCTCCCTATTGGAGGAGGACGCCTCGTTTGCCCTTGGGGGGCTGACGGAGGAGGAAGAGCAGTTCATGCGTGCGCGAGTGCGTGAGTGTGTAGGCGCGATGGTGACCAAGCATGCAGACGGGGAGGGTGAAGGGGAAAAGGTTGGACCGATTGTGGAGTTTGGGACGCTCTTCGGGCTGACGACTCGATTGATTGCCGCCGAGGCGGGTTCTAAGATGGATGTGATCACGGTGGACAATTTTTCATGGAATCCTTTCGGACTTCCGCCCGTTTTGCATGAGACGTTCACGCGGAAGATTCTGCGCACGGAACTGGATGAAGGCCGGGTGGTTTTGAGCGTGGCGGACAGCGGCGCTTTCCGGGCACGATATAGCGGGCGTGTGCCTTCAATGGTTTTTCTGGATGCGGATCATTCATATGGGGCTGTGCGGGATGAGATCATGTGGGCGAAGAAACTGGGCGTGCCTTTGATCTGTGGGCATGACTATGGAAATCCACGCTTCGGCGTGACGAAGGCGGTGGACGAAGCTTTCCCCAGGGGGGTGCAGACGCGAGGGAGTGTGTGGGCCAGTGCGACCGCTCGGCAGGCGCAATCGGGAGGGTAAGATAGGGCGGGTGAAGTCACATTCTTTGCCTTGGTTCCCAACAGGTGATTACGCAAGCATGGTAAGGAGAGAAGAAAAAAGAAGCGCAGGGATGCACATCCTGCATGTTGTGGCGGGACTTGCGCAATCCGGCGGCGGGCTCTCAGAGCTCGTGCCACAGTTTGCAAGAGAAGCTGCAAAGCAGGGCCATCAGGTGACGCTGGCGACGGTCGCGAGGCAAGAGGCCGAGCTTTCGGCGGCGACGCGTGAGGCGCAGGCGCATGGGGTACGAATTGTCCGGTTTGAGCCGTGTTGGCCGCACTTCCTTTTTTTCTCTTGCAAGATGCTGCTTGGATTGAGGCGGATGGTTGAAGAGGCGCATGTAGTGCATGTGCACAGCAATTGGACTTTTCCGGTCTGGTGGGCCTGTCACTGTGCGCGGGTTAGCCTAACACCGTTTGTGATGACTCCCCATGGGTGTTTAGATGGTGTTCGTCTGAGGCATTCGGCGTGGAAGAAACGGCTGGCAGGTTTAATCGATGCCCATTATTTGAAGCGCGCGGCGGTGATCCATGCGACGAGTGAGGCAGAGGCAGAAGGTATAAAAGCGTATTTAGGACGTTCACCGGCGCATCCTTGCGTTCGTGCGAATTTTGAGGAAGGGGCGGTCAGTGGTCGGAAGGCGGAAGGCGGAGAGCGGTCAGAGCTGCGGCCGGAGATTGTCGTGCTTCCGAACGGCATCGATATCGAAGCGTTTGAAGGAGTTGCCGACCGGGCAGGGTTTGACCAGAGATATCCCGCCTGCAAAGGAACTCGAGTCCTGCTTTTCATGTCGCGCCTACACCCCTTGAAAGGAGTGGATTATTTACTCGAAGCATGGCGGCGTATTGCGGCCGATTATTCGGAATGGAGCCTGGTGATCGCTGGGCCGGATGAGAACGCGTATGGCGAAAAACTCAAGCGGAAGGCCCAGGCATGGGGTGTGGAAGCCCGGTTAACGTTCTGTGGGCCGGTATACGGTGAAGAAAAAGTCCAGGCCATGAAGAATGCGGAGTTATTTGTACTGCCGACCAGCAGCGAGAATTTCGGGATTGTGGTTGCGGAAGCCTTGGCGTGCGGCGTGCCGGTGATCACGACTAAGGGGGCCCCATGGCAGGAACTGCTCGGCAGGCCGGCCAGTTCATTAGTTGGTGATGATAAAGAGTTGGAATGTTCGGGACTCTCAAATACTCGTGAACTCACGAACTCACGAACGAGCGAATTTGCCCGCTCGGGACGTGCGGGCTGGTGGATCGACATTGGCGTTGAGCCTCTCATTGTTGCGCTCAAGGAGGCGATGGGGCTGACGGATGAAGCTCGCCGCGAGATGGGTAAAAACGGTCGGAGACTGGTTGAGTCGAGATATCGGTGGGAAGTGGTTGCGGAACGGCTGGCGGAAGTGTATGAGAAATGCGGTAAGGCCAAATCGCGGCAATGAGGTAGAGGTCCAAATCCAACGGTCAGATGTCTTGAATGTAGGCAATAACATGCACGGGGTATTGGATGGTAAGCAGTCAGGAAGTTTACACGTCATGCTCGATGGGGCGAAAAAACTATACGTCCTTTCTCAAAGCTTTCCGCGATCTGTGCGTGATTTTGCGTAAAACTGAGCGATCCGCGTGAGCACAAACAAGTCAACATCACACTTTGGCATTTAGACACTCCCCTAATGACCATCACCCTGATAACTGTCTGTTACAACAGTGCTTCCGTGATTCGGACAGCGATGGAGTCTGTCTTGAGGCAGACATGGCCCGATATCGAGTACCTTGTGGTCGATGGTGAATCGACAGATGGCACCGTGGAGATCATTCAGGAGTACGAGCCGAGATTTGCGGGTAGACTGCGCTGGATATCCGAAAGGGATTGCGGAATGTATGACGCGATCAACAAGGGTATCCGGATGGCGACAGGCGAGGTGGTCGGCATTCTCAATGCGGATGATGTGATGGCGAGTGATCACATGATTGAGCAAGTAGTGAGCGCGTTTTCGGTTAACAGCAATCCGTTAACGGTGGGTCGCGGGACATTAATTAAAGAAGGCGAACCACGGCTTGCCGTTGCCGGCTCACCGCATCATGCAGACGTTCCGGATGCGGTTTACGGTGACATCCGTTTTGTTGCGAACAGGAGAGACGTGGGTTTGGACGAGTTGCGAGCGGAGAAAACGGTTCGGTACTATTCCGCTCAAAACTGGCGGCCGTGGATGTTGCAGTGGGGCTTCATGCCTCCGCACCCATCCGTGTATATTCGCAGGGCGAGTTTTGTGAGACTGGGCGGTTATTCTTTGGAATACAACATCGCGGCGGACTATGCGCTGATAATCCGGTTCTTCCGTCAGGCGCAACTGAGCTGTCGTTATGTGCCGATGTGTTTTGTGGACATGCGCATGGGAGGGAAGAGCACGAAAAGTTGGCGGAGTAATCTTTTGTTGAATCAGGAAATCGTGCGAGGAAACCGCGAGGCGGGTTATTTTTGTTGTCTGCCGATGCTGTTGCCGAAGTATGCGTTCAAGGTCTTTGAGTTTGTAGGTCCAAGAATCAAGCGCGCGTTTGCAAGGACATAACGCCCGGAATAGGCAAGGACAGGCATGCGATGCGAAGTCTTGAAGTCGCGGATCATGCGAATGGAGCGAATGGATGAGCGTAGTGCTGATCACAGGGGCTTTTGGGTTTGTGGGGACAAATCTGTCAACGTATCTGTCCGAACGGGGTTATGAGGTTTGGGCATTGGATGTGGGTGCGGAGAATCCTAAAGCTCTAAAGTGCAAGGGCGCTGAAGCTGAGAACAACTCACTCCAAAAGACTGAAAGCACTCAACAGCGGGCGTATGTGCGGAGGTACACGTGGGAGCAACTAGATCAAATCTGCTGGAGTGAGATAGATGCAGTGGTCCATTTGGCGGGGAAAGCGCATGACACACGGAACACGAGTGATCCTCGGAGCTATTTCGCCGTGAATGTCGGATTGACGGAAAAAATATTAGGTTCGTTCATGCGCTATTGCGAGTGTAAGGCAGGTGGTGAACCAACGAGTAGCGGGCAGAAGCCAAAAGGCGGACTCGCTCATGAACGAAAGAACTCGCGCGCCAATAGAATTCCCAAACTCATTTTTTTCAGTTCGGTGAAAGCGGTGGCAGACCAGATTGAAGGCGTGTTGACCGAAGAGACGGTGCCTGATCCAAAGACCCCATATGGTCAAAGCAAGTTGGAAGCGGAGAAGGTGGTGATAAGTTCCTTCGTGCGCTATGCCGAGCGTGGGGCAGCTGGTGAAGCGACGAGTAACGGACAGCGGCCAGAGGGGGTCGGCAGTACAACTCATGAACGAAAAAACTCGCAACCGAACGAGTTCCACTATTTCATTCTGCGGCCATGCATGATCCATGGTCCCTGCAACAAGGGGAACTTAAATTCACTCTATGGAATGGCGCGAAGAGGCATTCCTTGGCCGCTGGGAAGCTTTGAGAACCGACGGTCTTTCGCATCGATAGAAAACGTGTGTGCCGTGGTGGACGGTTTGCTGTCGGGAGGGGGAGCCTCAGGCGTATATCAGGTGGCGGACGACGAGACGATATCGACGAACGAGTTGATCCGCTTGATGTCGGAAGCGGCAGGGCTGCGGGCCAAGATCTGGAGACTGCCGCCGAACGTGGTCAGAGCTGTCGCCTGGATCGGTGATCTGCTTTGCCTGCCGCTGAACAGTGAGCGGTTGAAAAAACTCACCGAATCATATGTGGCGTCGAACGCTAAGATTAAAGCGGTGTTAGGCTGGGATCGCATGCCGGTTCGGGCGAAAGATGGGATGAGAAAGACGTTAGAGAGTTTCAAGGAATAGAAAGGGTGCATATGTGCTTGGATTTTGATTTGGATCGGTTTATTCGGGAGAAGGTCACTAAACGTGAATGTAGCCTATTGGCGGACGACTTTATTCGATATGATTCGGAGTTGCATGCGCGAATCAACGGCAAGCGTGTATTGGTAATCGGGGGTGCGGGTTCAATCGGATCGCACTACATCAAGGCCTTGCTCCGTTTCACAGTATCAAAACTGGTCGTGGTGGACATTAGCGAGAACGGACTCACTGAGCTTGTTCGCGACCTCCGGAGTAACGGAACCCACCGGATACCCAAAGACTTTGTCACCTATCCGGTAAATTTCGGAGACCCTGTTTTTGCAAAACTGTTTCATGCACATGGGCCCTTCGATATTGTGGCGAACTTTGCGGCGCATAAACACGTCCGCAGCGAGAAAGATGTGTTTTCCATTGAAGCGATGATAGAAAACAATGTGCTACGTGCGCGGGAATTGCTGGAACTGTTGGTGAATAATCCGCCTCAGCACTTTTTCTGCGTTTCGACCGACAAGGCGGCGAACCCAGTCAATATTATGGGCGCGAGCAAGAAACTGATGGAAGAACTGATCATGGCGTATGCGGGTCGGTTGCCGATCAAAAC
>Ga0209066_10001161_pt1 | contig 35750 bp, 39 predicted proteins | sample All_14_2_FD_187198 | JGI IMG/M metagenome (GOLD analysis project Ga0209066, IMG submission 187198) | Freshwater microbial communities in response to fracking from Pennsylvania, USA - Allegheny Zone_MetaG_DW_15 (SPAdes) (version 2) ... | reverse complement strand
CGCCCGGTACCGTCGGCGCGCCCCATGCCGGCGCCGCGCGCGGGCGCCTGGTCGGGCAGCGTCACGCCGCGGGCCTGCGCGCGCTCCTTCATCTGCTCATGGTGTTCGGCCCTGATGCGCTCGCGCTCCTCGGCGGTCACGGCGGCACGCATGCGCGCCTGGTATTCGGCCTGCTCCTGCTGCGTCATCATCTGGCGGCCGAAGACCGGTTCTTCCTGTGCCGCGGCCAGCCCGGCAGACAGCGCAAGCACGACGGATACTGCCAACGTGGTTCGTTTCATGATCGACTCCTTGCAAGGTTGGAAAGCGCCCACCCCACTCTAGCTCAGGAACCTCTCTGGCGCTTCACGATCTGGGCGTCATGAATCCGTGCGAATAGGCCGAGCGGGCTGCCGATCAGCGCCATGAACATGTCGAACTGCGTATCCCATTCATCGCCCTGGGCACCGAGGAACTCGCCGGCGCCCTGGCCCATGACCAGCGCGGCCGGCCCACTCGACGAATTCGTAGCCGGCGCTGACCGCCAACACGACGCAGACGTAGCGACGGCAGCCGCGCCCACCGGTGGGATGGGATCGCGCCTTGCCGGAACCGAAGACCCGACACGCTGGAGCAAGTCATGAGCCGTTCGCTCGCATCCACGCAACACTGGCCGTCGCTCGACTGGAACAACTGGCGCGATACCTGCGCCACCCTGCACATGTGGACGCAGATCGTCGGCAAGATACGGCTGCGCCTGGCGCCGTTGACCAACCATTCCTGGCATGCAACGCTGTACTCCACCGCGCACGGACTGACGACGTCGCCGATGCCCTACGGCGGACGCACCCTGCAGATCGACTTCGACTTCGCCGCGCACCGGCTGCTGATCCACACCGGCGACGCGCCGACGCGCAGCATGAAGCTAGAGCCGCGCGCGGTCGCCGACTTCCACGCCGAACTGTTCGCGCAGTTGCGCGAACTCGACATCGTCGTACCGATCCACGCCGCGCCGAACGAGGTAATCGACCCGATTCCGTTCGCCGAGGACCGCGTCCACGCCGCCTACGACGCGGTCGCCGTCGAGCGCTTCCGGTGCGCGCTGGCGCAGGCCGATCGCGTGCTGAAGGAATTCCGCAGCGGCTTCGTCGGCAAGTGCAGCCCCGTGCATTTCTTCTGGGGCAGCTTCGACCTGGCGGTGACGCGGTTTTCCGGCCGGCGTGCGCCCGAGCATCCGGGCGGTGTGCCGCACTGCCCCGACTGGGTGACGCGCGACGCCTATTCGCAGGAGGTCAGCAGTTGCGGATTCTGGCCCGGCGGCGCGGCGATGCCCGAACCGGTGTTCTATGCCTACGCTTACCCCGAACCGCCCGGCTTCGCCGCCGCCCCGGTACCTGCTGAAGCACGCTACGACGACACGCTGCGCGAGTTCGTCCTGCCTTACGAAGCCGTGCGGCGCGCACCCGACCCCGACGCCCTTCTGCTCGCTTTCCTGCAGGACACCTATGTCGCCGCCGCCGACCGCGGCGGCTGGGACCGCCGGGCGCTGGAACCCGCGGGCTTCCCCTACGCATCGACGCCGGCCGAGCGACCGCAAGCGGCGGCCGAAACCGCCGGCTAGACGACGCTCGCGCTACGCGCCGGGCGCCCGGTATTGCACTCGAGCCGCCTTGCGCAGGGCATCCAGCGTTTCGTCCACCGTCAGCAGGACGGTCGTCCTGAACGAACTCAGCGCCCCGCCCGCACCGATCGCCAGCGCCACTGCAGCCATGGAAACATGGTCCGGCGCTTCCCACAGCGTGTAGCCGTCATGCGTGCCGAAGGCGTACCAGAAGCCATGGAGCTTCCCGCCGACCGACTCGATGTACGACTGCGCGGCCATGCGCCGGTCCTCGGGGTTGCGGATCAGCCGTGCCCAGGTCTCCGCCGTGTAGCTGAACTGCGACAAGTACATGGGCATCGCTTGCTCCTTCGCGGTCGACGATCGGTCCTGACCCACCGAGCGTAGCGCGACGCGCAGCGGCGGAATGTCCGCTCGCGCTCATGGCGCAGTCGGCATGACGCTTGCCGCTCTTGGCGAGTACCGCCCCAGGAGACGCTCACATGGAACTGCAAGCCGCGTTGAAGCAGGAACTGCTCGCGCTCGAGAACCGCTACTGGAACGCGATCAAGCACAAGGACGCCGGGGTCGCGGTCAGCCTCAGCGACGATCCCTGCTTGGTCGTCGGCGCCCAGGGCGTCGGCGAGATCGACCGCAGCCAATTGGCGCAGATGCTGGAAGGAGCGAGCTACGAGCTGAAGGACTTCGCCCTCGGAAACGTGCGCCTGCGCCGCCTCAGCGAGGATGTCGTCGCCCTCGCCTACGAGGTCGACGAGCACCTGACCGTCGCCGGCGAAACCCTCGGCCTGAAAGCCTACGATCTCAGCATCTGGGCGAAGCGCGACGGCGAGTGGGTCTGCGTCATCCACACCGAATCGCCGGCCGGCGATCCGTTCTGCCGGCATTAGGGCTTGCGGCCTCGCCAGCGGCGTCTGCGAGAACCGGCATCGGTGGATCCTTGAGCGACCTATACCGCCTGCAAGTCGGAGGGCGAGCGGACGTCAAGCGTCAAGGTTTTCATCGTTCCACCTCTCAATGTCACGTTGGAAGCGGGATCAATCGCAGCCGCACGTCGGACCGCCGGATGTGGCTGCACCGCCTTCTGTCGGATGCCCGTCGCGCTTCCACCAGTCGAGCCCGCCGATCAGCTCGCGCACGCGGAAGCCGAGCTTGGCCATGTTCAAGGCGCCCTTCGTCGACGCATTGCAGCCGATACCGTCGCAATACGTGACGACGAGCGCCGTCCGGTCGAGTCCCTCCGTCGTCGCCTCGCTCATCGTCCGGTGCGGCAACGAGATCGCGCCGGGAATGTGTTCGGCGGAAAATGCCTGCGGCGAGCGGGTGTCGACGACGATCACCTTCTCGCCGCTTTCAAGTGCGACCTTCAGGTCCCACGAGTCGATCTCGTAGGCCAGCTTGTCCGAGTAATGCCGCAGCTGTTCGTCCATCGCCAGCGACTCAGCGGACATTGCCGGCATCCGCAAAGACAGCGGACAGCCCGCCGGCCCCGTAGCGCAGGGACGCCGTATCGCCGGCAGCGCCGAACAGGCGGGCGTGATTCGCCACGGCGGTCTGCGGGTCGTCGGCATAGGCGCGGGCAAATGCGCCGTGCTCCTCTGCGACTCGAAGGAACGCGGCCATGCCCGAGGTTTCCTGAATGCGGCGCGACAAGGCGGCGTCCTCGTCCAGCAAGGACTGAATCTTGTCATTGGCGGGATGGCTTCCGCCAACCCGCAACCGGCCCTGCTCGTCGGTGGTCAGGTCGAAGGAGGCGGCGCCGTCCAGGCCGTTGTCGCGCAGCAAGGCCTGCAACTCCTCTTGCAGCGCTTTGGAGTTCTCCTGGAACTGGCGCTTGATGTCCTCGAGACTGATCGACCCGTCCGCCCGCGGCTTGACGCCGAAAACGCTGCCCATTGCCGGCATCTGGGCGGCGAGCCGCCCCATCGGGGAAATGCTGACGGTATCGCGCGGAGCCGCCTGCGCCGCAGTGCCGGGCGGCGCCTGACGTCGCGCAAGCGCGGCGGAAGCTGTGTCAACTTGGGGTGGAATGGCTTTGATGGTCGAAATCACGATCTCTCTCTCCGACTTTGAACGTTTATCCCGCGCGCTTGCCGACTTCGCGCATCAGCTTCGAGTGCGCTTCAACTGAAATGCCGTTGGCACATTGCAAAAAGTGCGCCATTCCATATCACGCTGTTGTGACAAGGAAATACTGGCGCGAAGGGCGGAAGTACCCGTCCCCGGGGCCGGCAGGGCGGCAAGAATTGCCGGCGGCGGCTAACGACGGGAACTGCCCGGCCTTAACGTTCGTGACGCGGGCGGCACCGAGCCAGGTTCCTAGAACGCCTGGTCCCAGCGAATCGACAGCCGGATCGCGGAGTTGATGAGGCCGACCATGCTGTAGGTCTGGACGAAGTTGCCCCATTGCTCTCCGGTGGCGGTGTCGATGTGCTCGGCGAGCAGGCCGTGGCGGTTGCGGCACTTGAGCAGTTTCTCGAACAACGCCCGCGCCTCTTCACGCCGGCCGAGCGAGGCGAGCGCGTTGACGAACCAGAAGCTGCAGACGAGGAAGGCGTTCTCGGGGCGGCCGAAGTCGTCGGCGCCGATGTAGCGGAAGATGAAGTCTCCGCGCTTCAGGTCCTGCTCAACGGCCTGCACGGTGCCGGCGAACTCCGGCGAATCGGGCGCCACAAAGCCGAGTTCGGCGAGCAGCAGCAGGCTGGCGTCGAGGTCGCGGCCGTCGAAGGTCGAGACGAAGGTGTTTCGTTCGCCGTCCCAGGCGCGGCGGCAGATGACGGCGTGGATGCGGTCGGCCTGCGAGCGCCAGTAGCCGGCGCGCTCGGTGAGGTTCAGGTGGGTGGCGATCAACGCCAGGCGGTCGCAGGCTGCCCAGCACATGACCGACGAGAAGGTGTGCACGGCGGTCGAGCCGCGCAGTTCCCAGAGCCCGGCGTCGGGCTGGTCGAAACAGACGGCGGCGCGTTCGCCGAGGGCCTCGAGGCGGCGGAACAGCGTCTCGTCGCCGCGCCGCGTCAGGCGCTGGTCGAAGAAAATGTGCGTCGCGGCGAGGATCGCCGAGCCGTAGACGTCGTGCTGCACCTGGCGGTAGGCGAGGTTGCCGACGCGCACCGGCCCCATGTCGCGGTAACCGCCAAGGGCGGGCACTTCGTGCTCGTCGAGCGCCTCGCGGCCATCGATGCCGTAGACCGGCTGCAGGCCCTTGCCGCCCGACTTGGCCGCGATGTTGACGATGTAGGCGAGGTAGCGCTCCATGGTGCGCGTGGCGCCGAGGCGGTTGAGCGCATTGACGACGAAGTAGCCGTCACGCAGCCAGCAGTAGCGGTAGTCCCAGTTGCGGCCGCTGTCGGGCGCTTCGGGAATCGAGGTCGTCATCGCGGCGACGATGGCGCCGGTATCGTCGAAGGCGTTGAGCTTGAGGGTGATGGCGGCGCGGATCACGGCCTCCTGCCACTCGAAGGGAATGCCGAGGAAGCGCACCCACTCGCGCCAGTACTGCGTCGTCTCCTCGAGGAAATAGCGGCCGACCTCGTCGGCGGCCTTGTCCACGGTCTCGTCGGGGCCGAGCGCCAGCGTGATCTTGTCTTCCAGGTGGAACCACTCCTCCTGCAGCACGGCGGTGATCGAGGCGTCGGTAGTCAGCCGCAGCGTGAGACCGGGCATGACGTAGCGGATGTGGTGGCTGCCCCAGGTGACGGTAGGGCAGCCGGCGCGGTCGGCGCAGGCCGGACGCACGCGCAGCGCGACCCGCGGGCCGCCGGAAATGCGCTTCAGGCGCCGGATCAGCATCATCGGCCGGAACATGCGGCCGTACTGGCCGAAGCGCGGCGCGAAGTCGGTGACTTCGACGCAGCCGCCGTGACGGTCGTAGAGCCGCGTCAGCAGCACGGCGGTGTTGTCGAGATAGTGCTGCTCGGCGCGCTCGAAATCGGCCAGTTCGATGGCGAAGAAGCCGGTCTCGCCGCCTTCGTCGAGCAGCGACGAGAACACCGGCTCGCCGTCGAAGCGCGGAAAGCAGGCCCAGACCATGCGGGCCATGCCGTCGACGAGGGCGCCGACGGTGCAGTTGCCGATGAGGGCGAGGTCGAGACTGTTCATGTTTGCTCCTTTTCCAGCGCGGCGGCGAGCCATGCACGCACCGCCGCCACGTCGCCGAGGCGATGCCGCGCGCAACTCTCGCCGCTGCCCACCTTGATGGACAGGCCTTGCGCACGGTTGACCTCGGCGAAGCCGTGCTCGTCGTTGAGGTCGTCGCCGATGAACACCGGCCGGCGGCCCGCGAACGGCGGCTCGCGCAGATACTCCTCCACGGCCGTACCCTTGTCCACGCCGCCGGGCTTCACTTCGACGACGCACTTGCCTTCCTGCAGGACGAGGCCGTCGCCGGCCTCGGCGACGAGGCGCGCCATGGTATCGCGCACCATGTCGCCGAGTTCCGGCGCCTGGCGGTAGTGCAGCGCCAGCGTCAGGCCCTTGTCTTCGAGCAGCAGGCCGGGATGACGCTCGAGCAGCGGTTCGAGCGCGGCGCGAAAGGCGCGCTTGGTCTCGGGCGACGCCGGATGTATCCACAGCCGCCCCGCGGCGTCGCGCCGCTCGAGCCCATGCTGGCCGGCAAGCGGCAAGCGGCAGGTGCCGAGGCGGCGGTCGAGGTCGGCCAGTGCGCGGCCGCTGACGAGAGCGACGGCGCCGCCGCTGGCACGATGCAGGCGGCCGAGGAGTTCGAGCAGCGCGGCGTCGACCGTGGCGGCTTCCGGCGTTTCGGCGATGTCGATCAGCGTGCCGTCGACGTCGAGGAAGTAGGCCCAGTCGACGCTGGCAGCGGGCAGGCCGCCCTGGTTGGTGCTGTCGGCCATCGTCATGTTGCCTCCGTGATGGCCGGTTTTTCCAGCAGGCGGCCGCGCCGCCGCATGGTTGCAGCATCGAGGAGCATGCGTCCGGCCCAGCGGTAGACGTTGAAGTCGGCAACCAGCGTGCGCATCAGGCGCATGCGGTCGCGCTGCTCGTCGGCGGACATGGTCAGCGCCAGGTGCAGCGCGGCGGCGCACTCGTCTGCGTCGTAGGGATTCACGATCAGCGCCTCGGGCAATTCACGCGCCGCGCCGGTGAACTGGCTGAGGAGGAGGACGCCGCGCTCGTCGTCGCGGGCGGCGACGAATTCCTTGGCGACGAGGTTCATGCCGTCATGCAGGCTGCTGACGAAGCAGAGGTCGGCGGCACGCAGGTATTCCACGACCTCTTGCGGCTCGTGGTGCGCGATGCGCAGCACCACCGGCATGACGCCGGACTGGCCGAAGCGCGCGTTGATGTGCGTGGCCAGCGCGCGCACCTGCGCTTCGTGGTTCTGGTACTCCTCGATGCCGGCGCGCGTCGGCGCGGCGACCTGGATGAAGCTGAAGCGCCCGATCCACTCGGGATGGAGTTCGAGCAGGCGCTCGACGGCGCGCAGGCGCTCGAGGATGCCTTTGGTGTAGTCGAGGCGGTCGACGCCGACGCCGATGCGCGCGTCGAGCGGCAGCTCGTTGGCGCGCAGGACGTCTTCGCGGCATTCGCCGGCGGGCTTCACGCCCTCCTCGTTCTCGGGCCACGCGATCGAGATCGGGTAGCGGCGCACGGCCGTCAGCTTGCCGCCGTACGAGACGGTGAACGACTCGCGGTCCACGCGCGCCTCGAGCAGCCGGTCCACGCTGTCAACGAAGTTGTTGCAGTGGAATTGCGTGTGGAAGCCGAGGATGCTGCTGCCCAGCAGGCCGGCGAGGATTTCCTCGCGCCAGGGGCAGATGGCGAAGGATTCCGGGTTCGGCCAGGGGATGTGCCAGAAGGTGATCACGGTGGCATTCGGCAATCGTTCGCGGATCATGCGCGGCAGCAGTGCGAAGTGGTAGTCCTGCACCAGCACGATCGGGTCGCGCGTCTTCGCCTCGCTGACGACGGCATCGGCGAACTTGCGGTTCACCGCCACGTAGTGCGCCCAATCGTCCGAGCGGAACACCGGCCGCACATGGGCGATGTGGCAGAGCGGCCAGAGGCCCTCGTTGGCGAAGCCGTAGTAGTAGCCGGCTTCCTCTTCCTTGGTCAGCCAGACGCGGCGGATGCGGTAGGAGGGCTTGTCCGGCGGCACGGCGACGCGGTCGTGTGCATCCACGACCTCGCGGTCGGCGGAGCCGCTGCCGTGGGCGATCCAGGTGCCGGAGCACGCGCGCATCACCGGCTCGAGCGCGGTGACGAGGCCGCTCGCCGGCCTCTGCACTTCCACGCGCGTGCCGCGCCGCTGGTGGATGTAGGGCTCGCGGTTGGAGACGACGATGACGTCGTCGCCGCGCAGCTCGCCGTGCAGGATGGCACGCAGCGATTCCGGGCCCCAGCGCGCACGTCCTTCGCCGCGGGCGCGGTACTCTACGTTGAGGTCCTGCAACAGGCGCTCGAGATCGCGCGCGATCGGCTTGAACTCGGGTGCGGGCAGCGTATCGCCGGGTTTGCGCAGCAGCCCCTCGCCGCGCAGCAGCGACTGCATGCCGGCCACCCAGCCGCGCCACGAGAGCTGGGCGACGATGACGGTGATCAGCGACACTGCGGTCGCCAGTCCGGCGAAGACGTAGAAGACGTAGCGCCGCGTCTCCTCGCTGCGGCGCGCAACGAAGCTCATGTCGTGGATCAGCACCAGCTTGCCCTGCGGCGCCGCCTCGGTCGCCATCGGCCGCACGGCAACGTGCAGCGGTCCGCTTGCGCTGTCGAGAATGTGGTCCTCGCCGCTCTCCCAGCGGTCGAGGTCGGAGCAGGCGATCTCGGCGGGCAATGTCGGCGTCGCCAGGGCGGAGACCGACGGCGAGGCGCAATAACCGACGGCAAACAGACGCTCGTCCTGTGTGATGCGCGTGAAGAATTTTGAGGTCCGGGCCTTCGAACTGGCGGCGAGCTGCTCCTGCAGCGGTTCCTGTATGGCGCTGGCGACGAACGTGGCGCGGATGTCGAGGTCGCGCACGAACCAGCGCAGCGTCAGGTTATCGAACAGCGGACCGGCGCCGTAGGCGAAGGCCGCGAGGACGATGACGAGAGGAAGAACGAAACGCAGCGAAAGTCTCATGGATTGTTCCTTTCGTCCGAGAGTAGCGAAAATGAGGTCGCCCTCGGCCTCGAAGGGCTTGCGCCCCGTCAGTGGAAAGAATCCGAGCGCGCCGACGCATGGAGGTCGGCGCGCGGGTCGGTCGATGCCGGAGCCGTGATGCGCTTCGGGGCCCGACAGGCCGGCGTGCCCAGTATACGCAAGCCGGGCGTGAGGTCGCGCGTGGCGTTGTCATCCATGCGCATGCCCCGTGGCCGGGCTCCATGCTATGAAATCGCGGCCGCTACCGAAATTGGCGGCCGCACGTAAGCGTCTTGCTGATGCCTGCGATCCGCCTTCTGATGCCAAACTCCGGCTCCTGACCGACGATCTACGTGTTTCCCCTACGCTATTCGTGGATGAAAAAAAAACCCGTGTCGGCAACAATTGCATCTGAGGAAAAAACTTGCGCGGAAACACACCATCAAGGGAATGGGCTTGGGCGGCGGCCTTCGTCATCGCCTACGTGCTGCTCGACTGGACGAGCTACATCGACCCATTCCATCGCCTGAACATCACGCCGTGGAACCCCGCGCCGGCGCTCGGCCTGATGTTTTTGCTGCATGGCGGCCGCGGCGGCGCCCTCACCCTGCTTGTCGCCATGCTTTCGGCCGATCTTGCGGTGCGCGAACTGAGCGGCGGCCCCATCACCGTGCTGCTGCTCGACGCACTGATGGCGGCGGCCTACTGGCGCCTGGCGGCCGAACTCAGACGGCGCTTTCCGGATGGCGGCCTGTTCGCAGACCGCGACGGGCTGCTGGTGTGGGGCGCGATCGTCGTGCTCGGTTCGCTGGCGATCAGCATGCTCTTCGTCGGCGCCCACGCGCTCGCCGGACAGTTGCCATGGTCGCGGGCACCCGACGCGGTACTGCGCTTCTGGATCGGCGACGGCGTGGGCATCTTCGTCGGCCTGCCGCTGCTGTGGTGGCTGCGCGACCGGGAGCACCGCGCGGCCTTCGCCGCGGCGACGCTCAACTGGGAGACCGCGGGGTATCTGGCGCTGACGGCGCTGACCCTCTGGATCGCGTTCGGCATCGGCGCGACAGCCAACTTCCGTTACTTCTACATCCTGTTCCTGCCGCTCGTGTGGGCAGCCTCGCGTCAGGGCCTGCCCGGTGCCGTGTTCTGCGCTTCGCTGCTGCAACTCGGCATGATCGTGGCCGGCCAGATGCAATCGGCGCCGGAAATATCCCTGTTCGAGCTGCAGATGCGCGCGCTGATGCTGGCACTCGTGGGCTTTTTCATCGGCGTGACCGTCGACGAGCAGCGCCGTGCCGCGGCCGACCTGCGCGAGTCGCTGCGCCTGGCTGCGGCCGGCGAGATGGCTGCGGCGCTGGCCCACGAACTCAACCAGCCGCTGGCGGCGCTCTCGGCCTATGGCAATGCATGCGAACGCCTGCTGGCCCAGGGCGACGCGGAAGGCCGGCTGCCGGACGCGATTCGCCGCATGGTCGCCGAAGCGCGCCGCGCCGCGGGCGTGGTGCGCCGGCTGCGCGATTTCTTCAGCACCGGCTCGACGCATCTCGAGTGCATCCCGCTGGCGGCGCTGGTCGAATCGGCGCTCGTGCCGTTCCGAGAAAAGGCGGCCGCGGCGGATGTCGAGCTCGTTGCGATGCCGCTGCCGGACGTCGACCTCCACGCCGACCGCCTCCAGCTCGAGGTGGTGCTGCGCAACCTGCTGAGCAACGCCTTCGACGCCGTCGCCGAGCGACCGCCGGGCGCGCGCCGCGTGACGTTGACCGCGTCGCTGGATTCCGGCGGACGCCTGTGCATCCACATCGAGGACAGCGGTACCGGCATCGCCGGTGCCGCCGAGCGCCTGTTCGAGCCTTTCGTGTCGACGAAATCGAGCGGCCTCGGACTCGGCCTGGCCATCAGCCGCGCCATCGCCGAGGCCCACGGCGGCACGCTGCTCGCCGACGTCGGCAGCCACGGCAGCTTCAGACTTCTTCTACCCATCGACCCCCGAACCCATGGATAACACCGTCTTCATCATCGACGACGACCCGTCGATACGCGATGCCCTCGGCCTGCTGCTCGGCCTGCATGGTTTCCGCACCGCCTTCTATGCCGATGCCGCCAGCTTCCTTGGCGCCTGGCAACCCGCTTGGTGCGGCTGCCTGATCATCGACATCCGCATGCCCGGCATGGACGGGCTGGCGCTACAGCGCCGCCTGCTCGAGGAAGGCTGCACGATTCCCACGATCGTCATCACCGGCCATGGCGACGTCGCCTCGGCGCGCGAAGCCTTCCGTGCCAGTGCCATCGACTTCCTGGAGAAACCGATCGACGAGGCGCGACTGGTGGCTGCAATCGGCGAAGCCTTCGCGCGCCAGGCCGAAACGCGCGGCGACAGGGAACAGAAGGAGCGCATCGCGCGCCGGCTCTCGGTGCTGACGCCGCGCGAGCGCGAAGTGATGGAACTCGTGGTGGCGGGACGCCATAACCGCGCCATCGCCGAGGAACTCGGCATCAGCGTGCGCACCGTGGAGGTCCACAAGGCGCGCATGCTGGCGAAGCTGGATGTCGATGGCGTGCCGCAACTGGTGCGGCTGCGACTGGGCCTCGCCGAGACGGAGTGACGCCAGGCGGCGTCAGCCGCCGGCCGTCTCGCCCGGGGCGAAGACGCGGATCTCGATGGCGCCGGTCGCGTCGGGGGCGACCGTCACGCCTTCGGGAGCAGAGCCGAGCGTGGTGCGGATGCGGTGGCCACCCTTGACCTTCTGCTGCAACAGCGCACGCAGTTCGTCGGTGACGGTGGCGACATAGGCGAGCGACAGCGAGCGACTGCCTTCGGGTCGGTCGTAGCCGAAGATCGAGATGCGCAGCGCCGAGCCGGCGGCGACCATGCGGCCGATGGCCTCGACCATCGCGTTGCAGCGTACGGCGACCGGTATGTCATGGTCGAGCGAGAGGACCCACGACTTGGCGCTGCCCTCGCCGGGCTGCGGCTCGCAAGCCCCGGCGGCGCCGGCGGCGGCAAGCAGGCCGACCGCGATCAGGCGCCTCAGGGCGGACATCGAAAACCGGATGCTCATGGTGACTCCTTGTGGCAGACGCCTCGCGGGCCGCCGGAGGCGCCGAAACGAAGCGGGCGAAGCATACGGCTTTCGTCCGACCGGCGAATCAGGGTCGTGCCTAAGGGTTCCACGTAAGCCAGTGCACGTACGGAAGCGCACATTGCTGCCGTGCAGCACAATGTAGCCGTCATCACCGCCGAAGCCTATCCACCGGCTGCGGTATTGCGGTTACCTCGGCCAGGGTAGCGTCGCTTCAGGTGCGCAGCGGGTGCATCCAGACGAGCAGCACCTGGCCCTGCGAATCGGCCAGGCGTGCGATATCGGCCAGCTCGGCGAGCATGGCTGCGATGGCTTCCTCTTCCCAGCCTTCGTTCTCGAAGGCTTCGGTCGCAGCAAGTTCGGCCGCGACCTGCTCGATCGCCTCCTCTTCCAGTTCGGCGAGGCGCTCGGTGGCTTCGTCGGCGAGGCGCAGCACGAGCGCGCCTTCGCTCGCCGAGACATACAGCGGCTCGTAATGCACGATCGAGTCGTCGAAGGCGTCGCCGGTCAGCAGGCTGTGCAGCGTGGCGACCTTCTCGGTGTCGATGTCGCGGACTTCCAGGCCGCTCCATTCGCCGGCCGGATGCAGGGATTCGCCGACGGCTTCGACTTCGTCTTCCTCGGCGGCGACGATGTGAGTCAGAACGCCCATCGTGTCAGTCTCCTTCGTGGGTATCGAGGAAGCGCCTCACTCCCACTCGATCGTCGCCGGCGGCTTGCCGGAGATGTCGAAGACCACGCGGTTGATGCCGCGCACCTCGTTGATGATGCGGTTCGAGACCTTGCCGAGCAGGTCGTAGGGCAGCTGCGCCCAGCGCGCAGTCATGAAGTCCTTGGTCTCGACGGCACGCAGCGCGACGACGTATTCGTAGGTGCGGCCGTCGCCCATGACGCCGACGGACTTCACCGGCAGGAACACGGCAAAGGCCTGCGAGGTCTTGTCGTACCAGTCGGCGGCGCGCAATTCGTCGATGAAGATGGCGTCGGCGCGGCGCAGCAGGTCGGCATAGTCCTTCTTGACCTCGCCGAGGATGCGCACGCCGAGGCCGGGGCCGGGGAACGGGTGGCGATACACCATCTCGTGCGGCAGGCCGAGCGCGATGCCCAGCTCGCGCACCTCGTCCTTGAAGAGTTCGCGCAGCGGTTCGCAGAGCTTGAGGTTCAGGGTCTCGGGCAGGCCGCCGACGTTGTGGTGGCTCTTGATGGTGTGCGCCTTCTTGGTCTTGGCGCCGGCCGACTCGATGACGTCGGGGTAGATCGTGCCCTGCGCCAGCCACTTGGCGTTCGGCAGCTTCTTGGCCTCGGCCTGGAAGACTTCGACGAACTCGCGGCCGATGATGCGGCGCTTCTGCTCGGGATCGCTGACGCCGGCGAGGTGGCCCATGAACTGGTCGGTGGCGTCGACGTGGATGACCTTGACGCCGAGGTTGCGGCCGAAGGTCTCCATCACCTGCTTGCCCTCGTTGAGGCGCAAGAGGCCGTTGTCGACGAACACACAGGTGAGCTGGTCGCCGATGGCCTTGTGCAGCAGCGCGGCGACGACGGAGGAATCGACGCCGCCGGAAAGGCCGAGGATGACCTCGTCCTTGCCGACCTGCGCGCGCACCTTGGCGATCGCCTCCTCGACGTAGTCGGGCATGTTCCAGTCGCCCTTGCAGGCGCAGACCTCGCCGACGAAGCGGGCGATGATCTCGCGGCCCTTGAGCGTGTGCGTGACCTCGGGGTGGAACTGCACGCCGTAGAAGCGGCGCGCCTCGTCGGCCATGCCGGCGATCGGCGTCGACTCGTTGCCGGCGATGATCTTGAAGCCGGCGGGCATCTCGGTGACCTTGTCGCCGTGGCTCATCCAGACGTCGAGCAGGCCGTGGCCCTCGGGGCTCATGTTGTCCTCGAGGCCTTCGAGCAGCTTCGAGTGGTTGCGGGCGCGGATTTCCGCATAGCCGAACTCGCGCTTCTTGGCGCCCTCGACCTTGCCGCCGAGCTGCGCCGCCATGGTCTGCATGCCGTAACAGATGCCGAGCACGGGGACGCCGAGCTCGAACACGGCCTGCGGCGCACGCGGCGTCTCGTCTTCGTAAACGGAGTTTGGGCCGCCCGAGAGGATGATGCCCTGCGGTGCAAATTCGCGGATGAAGTCATCGCTGACGTCGTTCGGATGCAGTTCGCAATAGACCTGCTGCTCGCGCACGCGGCGGGCGATGAGCTGGGTGTATTGCGAACCGAAATCGAGGATGAGGATCTTCTGGTGGGACATGCGGGTGGGCCTCGAAAAAAGAGAAAGGCGGCCTAAGCCGCCTTCCGGAGCAGGGTCTTGTCAGTCGACGTGGTAGTTCGGCGCTTCCTTGGTGATCTGGACGTCGTGAACATGCGATTCGCGGATGCCGGCGGACGTGATCTCCACGAACTCGGCCTTGGCGCGCATTTCCTCGATCGTGCGGCAGCCGACGTAGCCCATCGACGAGCGCAGGCCGCCCATCAGCTGATGGATGACGGCGGTGACGAGGCCCTTGTAGGGAACACGGCCCTCGATGCCTTCCGGCACGAGCTTCTCGACGTTGGACTCGTTGTCCTGGAAGTAGCGGTCGGAAGAGCCCTTCTGCATCGCACCCAGCGAACCCATGCCGCGGTACGACTTGTAGGAACGGCCCTGGAACAGCACGGTCTCACCCGGCGCTTCCTCGGTGCCGGCGAACAGGCCGCCGAGCATGACGGAATGGGCGCCGGCGGCGATCGCCTTGGAGATGTCGCCCGAGTAGCGGATGCCGCCGTCGGCGATGAGCGGAACGCCGAGGCTGGACAGCGCCTTGGCGACGTTGTCGACCGCGGTGATCTGCGGCACGCCGACACCGGCGACGATGCGCGTGGTGCAGATCGAGCCGGGACCGATGCCGACCTTGACGCCGTCGGCACCGTGGTCGACGAGCGCCTTGGCGGCGTCGCCGGTGGCGATGTTGCCGCCGATGACTTCGACGTTCGGGAAATTCTTCTTGACCCACTGGACGCGCTTGAGCACACCTTCCGAGTGGCCGTGGGCGGTATCGACGACGAGTACGTCAACGCCGGCTTCGGCCAGCAGCGTGGCGCGCTCCTCGGTGCCCTCGCCGACGCCGATGGCGGCGCCGACGCGCAGGTGGCCGTAGGCATCCTTGCAGGCGTTCGGGTATTCGGTGGACTTGAGGATGTCCTTGACGGTCATGAGGCCGCGCAGGCGGAAGTCGTCGCCGACGACCAGCACGCGCTCGATGCGGTTCTTGTGCATCAGCGCCTTGGCTTCGTCCACGCTGGCGCCTTCGCGCACGGTGACGAGGCGCTCCTTTGGCGTCATGATGTCGCGCACCGGCTGGTCGAGGCGGGTCTCGAAGCGCAGGTCGCGGTTGGTGACGATGCCGACGACGAGGCCGTTCTCGACCACCGGCAGGCCGGAGATCTTGTGCGTGCGCGTCAGGTTCAGGACCTCGCGCACGGTCATGCCGGGCGTGATGGTGATCGGGTCCTTGAGGACGCCGGACTCGAAGCGTTTGACCTTGGCGACTTGCGCCGCCTGCGATTTCGGGTCGAGATTCTTGTGGATGATGCCGATGCCGCCTTCCTGCGCCAGGGCGATGGCGAGCCGGGCTTCGGTTACCGTATCCATGGCGGCCGAAACGAGCGGAAGGTTCAGCGTGATGTTGCGGGTGAGTCGGGTTGCGAGCGAAACGTCGCGGGGCAGGATCGCCGAGTGGGCGGGAACCAGGAGGACGTCGTCGAACGTCAGCGCCTTCTGGAGGAGTCTCATTGTTTTATCCTCTTTGCCAAAAACGTATTATACGCAGGTCGCCCAACCCGGGCAAACCACGGACACGACGATGCGCCCTCTCCTGCTCGCCTGCCTGCTCCTGCCGCTGACCGCCGCCGCCCAGATGTACTCGTGGAAGGATGCAAACGGCAAGATCCAGTATTCGGACGAGCCGCCACCGGCAAAGATCCAGGGCCGGAAGGTCGCCGCCCCTCCCGCACCGTCCTCGGACGCCGCCGAGCGCCGCAAGGAAGCCGCCGACCGCGAAATGGAAGCGCGCAAGAAGCAGAAGGAAGCGAAGGAAAGCATCGCCAAGGCCGAGAAGGACAAGGCCGATGCTGAAGAAAAGCGCGTCAACTGCGAGAGGGCGCGCGGCCAACTGCAGGCGATCGAATCGGGTCAGGTGCGCTTCACGACCGACGCCAGCGGCGGACGCGTCGCGCTCGACGGGGCGGTACGCGAAGCCGAACTGGCCAGCGCCCGCCGCGCGGTGGACAGCTGGTGCAAGTAGGCGAACCGCCTACTCCTCGGCGCCGCCGCCCTTCTTCATGACCTTGCCCTCGGCGGCGCGCTGCTTGCGCACTTCCTTCGGGTCGGCGATCAGCGGGCGGTAGATCTCCACCCGGTCCCGTTCGCGCAGCGCCGTGTCGAGGCGGGCGAGCTTGCCGTAAATGCCGACCTTCGCTTTCGCCAGTTCGATCTCGGGAAAGCGCTGCAACAGGCCCGAAGCCTCGACCGCCTGCTGGATGGTGCTGCCCGACGGCAGCTTCAGCTCGACGATCTCCTGCCTTTCGGCCTTGGCGTACGCGACTTCTATCTGGATTTGATCGGACATGTCTTGCGGTGACGGAGAATTCGGGCCGGAAGCCCACGGCGAAAGCGCCGGATTTTAGCCCGAAACGCGCGACCGGCTGCCCGCAGCCATGCGCATCTGCATGGCAAGGCTCGATGCGCCCTGCACCGCAGTCTGGCGCCAGCGATGGGAGCGCGACTTTTCGGCGGCCGTGAGCGGCGCCGGCCTGGGCGCCGGCTCACCGGGGCCGTAGGCGTACACCGGTCGCATGGGGCCCTTGCGGCCACGCCTCCAGTCGGCAACATGCAGCTTGCCCTGATCCACCAGGAGCTCAAGGTAGCCGGCATTCTTGACGGTGTTCGGCGACAGCCCCGCGATCCTGGCGGCATCACGGTAATCGAGGGGGCCCATGTCCCGTACGGCGTCCAGCAGGCGCTGCATGCCGGGTGCCGCCCGGTTCTGCGCGGTGACCTGCGGCCGATCGCAATCGGCACTGGCGCCGGCGCTATACAGTGGCGTCGTGAAGCCGCCCGACGCGTTGCGCGCCCAGCCGGAGACATGGATCAGCCCCGCGTCCTTCATGGCCTTGAGGTAGCCCCCGCCGGAAAGCGTCGCCGCGCCGACGAAGGCGCGTTCGGCGATTTCCTCCTTCGAGAGGCCCGGCGAGCGCCGCAGGACATCCACGACGCGCTGCACCGCCCGGCTGAGGTTCAGTGCGGGCAGCGCTACGGCATGGCTGCAGGCTCGGGAGTTTTCGCGTGTCATGGAGGCGTCAATCATAAACCTCATGGGCGCGCTTGACGAACGATTCGATGAAGGTGCTGGCGATGTGGCTGAAAACGGGGCCGAGTACCTTCTCGAGCACGCTGCTGGAAAACTCGTAGCTGAGCCTGAACTCGACCTTGCAGCCGACGTCGCCGAGGCTGGTGAAGCGCCAACTGCCTTCGAGCTGGCGGAAAGGCCCTTCCCGCAGCTGGATGTTCATCCAGTGCGGCGGATCCTTGGGGTTTTCGGTGGCGAAGTGCGCCTTGATGCCGCGGTAATTGATGTGCAACCGGGCCGCCGTGACCTTGTCGCTGCGTTCGATCAATTCGGTTCCGCCGCACCAGGGCAGGAACTTCGGATAGTCCTCGACACGATCGACGAGGTCGAACATCTGCTGGGCGGTGCGCGCAATCAGGACGGACTTCTCGATGACGGCCATGAGGCGGCTGCGGCGCTACGTTAGAATGCGCCGATTCTACCGTGCCGCCTGGCCATGAGCATTGCCGAGAACAAGAAAGCCTTCCACGACTATTTCATCGAAGAGCGCATCGAAGCAGGGATGGTGCTCGAAGGCTGGGAGGTCAAGGCGATACGTGCAGGTCGGGCGCAGATCAAGGAAGCCTACGTCGTCCTGAAGGGCGGCGAAGTATTCCTGATCGGCGCCCACATGAGCCCGCTGACGACCGCCTCGACGCACGTCAAGACCGACCCGGTGCGCACGCGCAAGCTGCTGCTGCACCGCAAGGAAATCGCCAAGCTGATCGGCAAGGTGGAGCGCGCCGGCTATGCGCTCGTGCCGCTCGATCTGCACTACAAGAAGGGCCGCATCAAGCTGGAAATCGGCCTTGCCAAGGGCAAGAAGCAGTACGACAAGCGCGAGGCGGAGAAGAACAAGGACTGGAATAGAGAGAAAGCGCGGCTGATGCGCGACAAGGCCTGAGCCGGATGTCGCCCAACACCCTGCTCTGGCTGGTGGCGGGATGCCTGATGCTGCAGCCGTTGTCCACCGACCTCTACCTCGCCTCGCTGCCCCATCTGGCGGGCTACTTCGCTGTCACGCCGGCAGCAGTGCAGCAAACGCTGTCGCTCTTCGTGATCGGCTTCGGCACGGCGCAACTCGTCAGCGGCCCGCTGTCGGATCGCTACGGCCGTCGCCCCGTCGTGCTCGGCGGCCTCGGCGTCTATGGCGTCGCCAGCATCGCCTGCGCGGCGGCGAGCAGCCTCGACCTCCTGATCGCCGCCCGTTTCGTCCAGGCGATCGGCTGCTGCACGGCGGCCGTGGTCGCACGCGCGATCGTGCGCGACGTCCATGCGCCGGCCGAAGGTGCGAAGGTGATCGCCAAGGCGAGCACGCTGCTGTCGCTGGCACCCATCTTCGGGCCGATCGCCGGCGGCTACCTGCAGGTGGCCTTCGGCTGGCGCGCAGCCTTCGTCGTGCATGCGCTGCTGTGCATCCTGCTGGCGCTGGCGAGCCTGCGCTGGCTCGTCGAGACGAACGCGCGCCGCAATCCAGATGCGATGCGCCCCAGCCATCTTCTGCAGGTCTACGGCGGCATCGCTCGCTCGCCCGCGTTCTGGGCCTACACGCTGCCCGGCGCGCTCTCGTACGCATCGATCTTCGTGTTCATTTCCGGCTCCTCGTTCGTGCTGATCAAGGTGCTCGGCGTGCCGACGGAGTTGTATGGCTACTGCTTCGCCTTCGGCGTTTCGGGCTATCTTGCCGGCACGCTCGTCTGCCGCCGGCTGCTGGCGCGCATCGGCCTCGAGCGCGCCCTTGGCGTCGGCACGACGGTGGCGCTCGTCGCCGGCCTGCTGTTCGCCGCGCTTGTCGCGGCCGGCGCACATCACTGGACCATCGTCGTCCTCTGCCTGTTCCTGACCATGAGCGCGCACGGCATCAACTTCCCCTGCGCACAAGCGGGTGCCGTGGCGCCGTTTCCGGCGCAGGCCGGTGCAGCGGCAGGGCTGCTGGGATTCGTGACGATGGCGGCGGCGCTGCTCGCCGGCACCTGGGTCGGCGCCAGCCACGACGGCACGCTGGTGCCGCTGGCGACAATCTCGGCGACCGTCAGCGTTTGCCTTTTCGTTGCGGCGCGGCTTTCCGCCGGCCGCCGGGCAATCGCCGCCTAAGCGCGATCGCGCCCCAGGACACCGCGCAGCGTCTCCTGCAGGTCGGCGGGAATGAGGAAGGTCTTGGCGTTCTGCGAATCGGCGAGACGGCTCATGGCCATGATGTACTTCTCGCCAAGGATGTAGCGCATGGGCGCTTCCTGCGTGCCGATTGCCTGCGTCACGCGCTTGATCGCCTCGGCGCTGGCGTCGGCCAGCGTCACCTGCGCCTCGGCGTCGCGCCGTGCGGCTTCGAGCCGCGCCTCGGCCTGGAGGATCATCGACTGCTTCTCGCCCTCGGCCTTGGTCACCGTCGCCTTGCGCTCGCGTTCGGCCGACGCCTGCATTTCCATCGCGCGCTGCATCGACTGGGAGGGCTTGATGTCCTGGATCTCGACCGACTTGACGGTCAGGCCCCAGTCGATGGCCTCGTCGGCGATGCTCTCACGCAGGCGCGCCTTGATCTTGTCGCGGCTCGAAAGCGCCTGGTCGAGGTCCATGTCGCCTGCAATCGAACGCAGCGTCGTCATGATCATGTTGCGGATCGCTTCCGAGAAATCCGTTACACCGTAGACCGCCTTGATAGGATCGGTGATCTTGATGAAGGCGATGGCGTTGATCAGGATGACCGCGTTGTCGCGCGTGATGACTTCCTGTTCCTGAACGTCGAGGATGATGTCCTTGGTGATCAGCTTGTACGCGACCCGGTCGAGGTAGGGAATGATGATGTTGAGGCCGGGATGCAGGGTGCTGCTGTACTTGCCGAGACGCTCGACGATCCACTCCTCGCCCTGCGGCACGATGCGCACGCCTTTCGCCAGGGTGATGACGGCGAAAGCGACGAGTGCGACGACGAAAATGAAGCCTGCTTCCATGAACCTCTCCTCAAATGCTGCCGACCTTCAGGAAACTGCCTTCGACCGAAATCACCTTGACGCGTCTCCCGGCCTTGATGGTTTCGTCGGCGATGCAGGGCCAGACTTCGCTGCCGAGCACCGGCTTCTGGAAGCGCACCTCGCCCTTCTCGTAAGGCGCGACATCGCGCGCCAGGAGACCGATCTCGCCGATGAAGTCGGCGTCGGACATGCCGATGCGCGTCTTGTGCATGCCGGGCTTGAACACCTTGAACCAGAGCGCGACCAGCGCCAGAGAGACGACGAGCCATAGCGAAAGCTGGGAGGTGATGCCGGTGCTGGCGCCGGTGGCGGCGATCAGGGCCACCACGAGCGCGCCGAGGCCGAACCAGAGGAGCACAAAGGCGGGAATCGCGAGTTCGGCGAGTATCAGGCCGATGCCGGCAACGGCCCAGTGCCACCATTCCATAGCATGTCCCCTGCCCTTACTTCGATGGCATGGAGTCTAAGCGATTTTGCGCTGGCGCACGGCCTCGAACAGGCAGACGGCCGCAGCCGCCGCGACGTTGAGGGACTCGGTGGCGGAAGCCATCGGGATCGTCGTACGCTCCTTCGCCGCGCCCGCCAATGCCGGCGAAACGCCGGCACCCTCGTTGCCGAAGATCCAGGCGACGGGACCGCGCAGATCGAGTTCGAACACCGACCGGCCTTCGCGAACGACGGTGGCGATGCTGAGGCCGCAGAACCCCTTCACCACCGCTGCGAGATCGTCGGCTTGCCGCAGCCGTAGCGAAAAATGGGCGCCCTGTGCGGCGCGCAGCACGCGCGGCGTCCACACGCCCGCACAGCCGGGACCGAGGACCGCGTCGGCTATGCCGGCAGCTGCCGCCGTGCGCAATATGGTGCCGACATTGCCTGCGTCCTGAATGCCTTCGAGGATGACGGCTGACCCGGCGAGCGGCTCGGTCGCCCACGCGGGAACCGAAATGACGGCGAGCACGCCAATGGGCGTCGCGACGCCGCTGATCTCGCCGAACAGGCTGTCGCGCAGGCGCAGCACTTCAACGCCGGCATGCGCCTCCAATAGCCGGCGGACTTCCGCGTTCTCGGCACCGCTCTCGCTGACGGCCAGCAGTTCTGGCGGGCCGACGCGCGCGCGATGGTCGGCGACGAGGTGGACGCCTTCGAGCACGGTACGCCGCTGGCGCGTCTGCTCGCGACTGTCCTTGGCCAGCAGGCGCAGCGACTTGAAAGCCGGATTGTCGCGCGAGGTGATCGGCTTCATCGCGCGCCTCGCTGCGGCTCAGCCGCCCAGGAGCTCGACACGCGCGAGCGCCTCGCGCACGGGCGCGAAGCTGCGGCGGTGGAAAGCAGCGGCGCCATGCAGCCGCAGCGCCTCGAGATGCTCGGCCGTGCCGTAGCCCTTGTGGCGATCAAGGCCGTAGTGCGGCGCGGCGAGATGCAGGCGTCGCATCTCGGCATCGCGTGCCGTCTTGGCGAGGATCGAGGCGGCGGAGATTTCCGCCACCGTGGCGTCGCCGCCGATGATCGCCCGCGCCGGGAGGTCGAAGTCCGGCAGGCGGTTGCCGTCGACGAGGATCTCGACCGGTCGCAGCGCAAGCCCGGCGACGGCGCGCTGCATCGCCAGCAGCGTCGCCTGCAGGATGTTGATGCTGTCGATTTCCTCGACGCTGGCGAAGGCAACCGACCAGGCGAGCGCCTTCTCGCGGATCTCGATCGCCAGACGGTCGCGCGTCGCCTCGTTGAGCTTCTTCGAGTCGTCGAGCCCCTTGATGGAACGCGACGGGTCGAGGATCACCGCGGCCGCGCAAACCGGGCCGGCCAGCGGCCCGCGTCCGGCTTCGTCGACGCCGCAGATCATGCCGCCTGCCGCAGGTAGGGAAGGATGGCCGCCGCCGCCTTCTCCGCCGTGCCCTGGCGCAGCGTACGATGGATGTCGGCAAACGCCTGTGCGAGCCGGCTGCGCACCTGCGCGTCGAGCAGGAGGTTGCCGAGCGCCTGCGCCAGGTTCTCCGGCGTGGCTTCGTCCTGCAGGAACTCGGGCACGAGGAAGCGGCGCGCCATGATGTTGGGCAAGCCGACCCAGGGCTGGTAGCGCATGCGCTTCATCAGCCGCCACGACCACGGCGACATGCGGTAGGCGATCGCATGCGGCGTCTTCAACAGCGCCGCCTCCAGCGTGGCGGTGCCGCTGGCGACGAGCGCGCAGTCGCTGGCAGCGAGCGCGTCCTGTGCATGACCGAACAGCATGCGCACCGGGAGTTCCTGTGCACCGGCATCCCAGAGCGCGGCTTCGAACTGCTGGCGCGTCTCGCGCGAGATCAGCGGCACGAGGAACAGCGCGTCGGGGAAGCGCTCGTGCAGGAGCTTCGCGGTCTCGATGAACAGGCGGCCCATGTACTGGAGTTCGGACTGGCGGCTGCCGGGCAGCAGCGCGAAAATGCGCTGGTCACCCGACAGGTCGAGGCGCTCGCGCGCCGCTTCTCGGACGGACTCGACCGGCAGCACATCGGCGAGCGGATGCCCGACGTAGCTGACGGGAATCGATTCGCGCTCGTAGATTTCCGGCTCGAAGGGGAACATCGCCAGCATGCGGCTGACCGCGCGGCCGATGCCGTGGATGCGGCCGCCACGCCAGGCCCAGATCGACGGGCTGACGTAGTGGATCGCCGGAATGCCGCGCGCCTTGAGCTTGCGCTCGACCTTGAGATTGAAGTCGGGCGCGTCGACGCCGATGAATACGTCCGGTTTTTCCGAGCAGAGTCGGGAAATCAGCCGGCTGCGAATGCCGGTGATTTCCCGGTAATGGCGCAGCACCTCGGCGTAGCCGCGTACCGCGAGCGTCTCGGACGGCCACCAGGCATCGAAGCCTTCGCGCTGCATCTTCGGCCCGCCGATGCCGAAGAACTGCGCGTCGGGAAGTTCGCGTTTCAGCGCGCCGATCAGGTGGGCGGCGAGCAGATCGCCCGACGCCTCGCCGGCCACCATCGCAATGCGCACCGGCATGGCGCTAGCGGATCAGCCCGCGGCCGGACTGGGCAATGAAATCGGCTAGCAGGCCGAGTTCCGGCACCGCCTCGCGTTCGGCGGAGATGGCGACCAGGGCCTCGTCAAGCTTGAGGCCCGATTTGTACACGGACTTGTAGGCGCGCTTGATCGCCATGATCGACGGCGACGAGAAGCCGCGCCGCTTGAGTCCCTCGCTGTTGATGCCGTGCGGCTCGGCCGGATTGCCGGACGCCGTGACGTAGGGCGGCACGTCCTGCAGCAGGATCGTGCCCATCGCGGTCATGGCGTGGGCGCCGATGCGCACGAACTGGTGCACGACCGTAAAGCCGCCGAGGATCGCCCAGTCGCCGACATGGACGTGGCCCGCGAGCTGCGCGTTGTTGGCGAAGATCGTCTTGTTGCCCACCTGGCAGTCGTGGGCGACGTGCACGTAGGCCATGATCCAGTTGTCGTCGCCGACGCGCGTTACGCCCGCGTCCTGCGCGGTGCCGCAGTTGAAGGTGCAGAATTCGCGAATGGTGTTGCGGTCGCCGATCTCGAGCCGGGTCGGTTCCCCAGCGTACTTCTTGTCCTGCGGAATCTCGCCGATCGAGTTGAACTGGAAGATGCGGTTTTTGCGGCCGATGCGCGTGTGGCCGCCGAGCACGACGTGCGGTCCGATCCACGTCTCGTCGCCGACCTCCACGTGCTCGCCGACGAGCGTGTAGGCGCCGATCGAAACACCAGCGCCGAGCTTGGCGCCCGGATGGACGACGGCCGTCGGATGGATCTGCGTTCCGCTCATTCGATCGCGCGCACCGTGCACATCAGCTCGGCCTCGGCGGCGACGCTGCCGTCGACCTTGGCGACGGCAGCGAATTTCCAGAGGCCGCGCTTGTTGGCGACGATCGACACTTCCATTACGAGCTGGTCGCCGGGGCTGACCGGGCGCTTGAAGCGTGCGCCGTCGATGCCGACGAAGTAATAGACCGACTTGTCGTCCGGCTTGCCGCCGAGCGTCTTGAAGGAAAGGATGGCTGCAGTCTGCGCCAGTGCCTCGATGATCAGCACGCCGGGCATCACCGGGTGGTGCGGATAGTGGCCGGGAAAGAACGGCTCGTTGACCGTGACGTTCTTGAGCGCCGTGATGCGCTCGCCGGGAACGACGTCGAGCACGCGATCGACAAGCAGGAATGGATAGCGGTGCGGCAGATGTTCGAGGATCTGATGGATATCCATCGCGGTCATGACTTCTTTCCTTCTTCGAGCGCGGCGAGCCTGGTTTCGAGGGCGCGTATTCTATCGGCCATGGCATCGAGGTGCCGCAGTCGAGCGAAATTTTTCAGCCATGCCGCATGCTCCATGAACGGCACGGTCCCCGTGTAGCTGCCGGCTTCGGGAATGGATTTCGCGACCAGCGTGCCGGCCGAAACATGCACGTCATCGGCGATCTGCAAGTGGCCGAGGATGATGGCGCCGCCGCCGACCGTGCAGCGGCGGCCGATGGTCGCGCTGCCGGCAACCCCGACGCAGCCGGCCATCGCCGAGTGTGCCCCGATGCGAACGTTGTGCGCGACCTGGATCTGGTTGTCGAGCTTGACGCCGTCCTCGATGACGGTGTCCCCGAGCGCGCCGCGATCGATGGTCGTGTTGGCTCCGATCTCGACGTCGTCGCCGACCAGCACCCTGCCCGTCTGCTCGATCTTGATCCACGAGCCGTCCGACTCGCGTGCGAAGCCGAAGCCGTCGGAACCGATAACGGCACCTGAGTGCACGATCGTGCGCTTGCCGATTCGGCACCCGGCGTAGACGCTGACGTTCGCATGCAGCCACGAATCGTCGCCGATCTCCGCTTCCGGTCCGATGCTGCAGTTGGCCTCGATCACGACGTTCCGACCGATGCGCGCGTCTTTCGCGATGCAGGCATTGGCACCGATCGAGGCGCTCGCGGGGACATCGCCCTCGACGGCCGCTGTGGCATGGACGCCGGCGACCGGCCGCGGCTGCGCCCCGATCCATTGCGACAGCCGGGCGAAGTAGAGATACGGTTGCGGAGTGACGATCGCCGCAGCCGGGCACTCTACCGCCACGGACGCATCGACGATCACCGCAGCGGCGCGCGTCGTTGCCAGCTGGCTGCGGTATTTCGGGTTGGAGAGGAAGGAGATCTGCTCCGGGCCGGCAGACTCGAGCGTCGCCAGCCCGGTGACACGAATGCCGCCGTCGCCGACAAGCTGCCCCCCAAGGCGGGCGACGATCTCGTCGAGACGAACGGCCACTCTATTACTTGGCGCCGTCCCCGAGCGACTTGAGAACCTTTTCGGTGATGTCGATCTTCGGGCTGAAGTAGACGGCTTCCTGGAGGATCAGGTCGTACTTTTCGGTCTCGGCGACCTTGCGGATCACCTTGTTGATGTTCTCGTAGATCGCCGCCATTTCCTCGTTCTGGCGCAGGTTGAGATCCTCGCGGAATTCCCGCTGCTTGCGCTGGAAGTCGCGATTCAGGTCGTTGAACTCACGCTCCTTGTTGCGGCGATCGTTCTCCGCCATCGTCGGCGCGTTCTTCTCGAGGTTTTCCTGCATGCCCTGCAACTGCTTGGCCATGCGCTGCAGTTCCTGGTCGCGTTTCTCGAAGTCCTTCTCGAGCTTCTTTTTCGCCTTCATGGCCTGCGGCGACTCGTTGATCAGGCGCTGCCCATTGACGAAGCCGATCTTCATCTCGGCCCCGGCCGATGCCGAAACGGTCAAACCCACAAATGCGACTGCGACGAACGCCTTCTTCAACATGACTTCTCCCAAACCGAACATCAGAACGCTGACCCCATTGTAAATTGAAGGCCCTGTTTCTTGTCGGTCGACTTGGCGTTCAGCGGCCTGGCAAAGCTGAACTTCAGCGGACCGAAAGGCGAGGCCCAGTTTGCGGAAATGCCTGCACTGTAGCGCAAGTCGCTGAGCCGGAACTTGTCGCCGCTCGCCCAGACCTGGCCCGCATCCATGAAGGCGCCGAGGCGGATCGACCTGTCCTGGCCAAGGCCCGGCATGCGGAACAGGTACTCCACAGTTCCAGTGAGCTTCTTCGCGCCGCCCAGGCGTGCGCCTGTCACGGCATCGACCGGACCCAGCGACGACGGGTCGTAGCCGCGCACGGACCCGATACCGCCGGCGTAGAAGTTCTTTGTAAACAGTAGCGTACGCCCGCCATAGGCCCCTGCGATACCGAGCTCGCCACCGAACTTCAGCGCGTTGTCCTTGCTCATCGGGACATAGCGGTAGTGGCTGAGGGTCGTGCGCGCGTACTTGATCGCATTGTTGCCACCCGGCAGGCCCAATTCGCCCGTAATGCCGTAGGTGCTGCCCTTCATCGGATAGATCTGGCTGTCGATGGTGTTGCGTCCCCAGCCGCCGGACACCAGCAGCGTTTGCATCGTGCTGCCGTAGGTGTTCACATAGTCGCGCCAGATCTGCGGACTGGTGCTGAACAACGTCAGCTTGGTGCTGTCGATCGACGCCCCGAAGCTGACGTAATCGTCCTCCGTCAGCGGCATGCCGTAGCGAACACCGCCCCCCAGCGACGACGAATCGAACTGGCCGATGGACAGGCCGTTGGTGGTGACCGTGCGCTTGTAGACGTCGAAGCCGCGGGAGATGCCGTCGACCGTGTAGTACGGGTCGGTGTATGAGAAGGCGTAGGTCTTCTGGTACTTGCTGGTGTTGATCTGCACGCCGACGGACTTGCCGCTGCCGAACAGGTTGTCCTGCTGCACCGAGCCGGACAGCGACAGCTTTTCCGACGACGAGAAGCCGGCACCGAGCATGATGTTGCCGGTCGGCTTCTCCTTGACGCGCACGTTGACGTCGACCTGGTCCGTCACCCCGGGCACGGCGGGCGTCTCCACCGTGACCTCGTCGAAGTAGCCGAGGCGGTCGACCCGCGTGCGCGACTTGTTGATCTTGTCGCCCTCGTACCAGCCCCCCTCGATCTGGCGCATCTCGCGGCGCACCACCTCGTCACGCGTCCGCGTATTGCCGACGACGTTGATGCGGCGCACGCTGATGCGGCGCCCCGGATCGATGAAGACGGTGAAGGCGACCTGATGCTTTTCCTTGTCGAGTTCGGGCGCGGCATTGACGTTGGCAAAGGCATAGCCCTCGTTGCCGAGGCGATCGCTGATCGCCTTGGTGGTCTCCGTCATGCGCTCGCGCGAATAGGTTTCGCCCGGCTTGACCTTGACAAGTTTCTTGAGCTCGTCTTCCGGCAGCAGCAACTCGCCCGCCAGACGCACTGCGGAGACCGAATACTTCTCCCCTTCGGTGATGCTGACCGATATGTAGATGTCCTGCCGATCCGGGGAAATGGATACCTGCGTCGAGTCGACGCTGAACTCGAGATAGCCTCGATCGAGGTAGAACGAACGCAGCGATTCGAGGTCGCCCGACAGCTTCTGTTTCGAATACTGGTCGTTCTTCGTGTACCAGGTCAGCCAGTTCGGCGTCCTCAGGACGAAGAGATCCAGCAGCTCCTTTTCATCGAAGGCCTTGGCCCCGACGAGGTTGATCTGCTTGATGCGCGCCTTCTCGCCTTCATCGATCGAAAAGCTGAGACCGACCCGGTTGCGCTCGAGCGGCGTCACGGTCGTCTTGACCTCGGCGGCGTAATGCCCCTGTCCGAGGTATTGGCGCTTGAGTTCTTGCTCGGCGCGCTCGAGCAGCGCACGGTCGAAGATGCGCGACTCGGCAAGACCGACTTCCTTCAGCGACTTGAGGAGGTCTTCCTTCTTGAAGGCCTTCATGCCAGAGAAGTCGATGGCGGCGATCGCCGGCCGTTCCTCGACGACAACGACGAGGACGTCGCCCTCGATCTCGAGACGCACATCCTTGAAAAATCCGGTCGCGAAAAGTGCCTTGACGGCCTGCGCCGCCGTTTCGTCGGTCAGCTTGTCGCCGACGCGAACCGGGAGGTAGCTGAACACCGTGCCCGCCTCGGTACGCTGGATGCCTTCGACGCGGATGTCCTTGACGACGAACGGATCGAAGGCCGATGCAGCCGCGGCGATCAGGACGCCGACGAGACCTGCCAGGAGTTTTTTCCTCATTGCTCAGCCGGAAACGAGACGGTTTATGTCGTTGTAAAAGGCGAAGACCATGAGCAGGATCAGGAGGGTCAGGCCGATCTGCTGGCCGACTTCCATGACGCGCTCCGACAGCGGGCCGCCCTTGATTATTTCCGCCAGATAATACATCAAATGCCCCCCGTCCAAAACGGGAATAGGCAGGAGATTCAGGACGCCGAGACTGATGCTGATCAGCGCCAGGAACTTGACGTAATGCTCGACGCCCATGCGTGCGGATTGACCGGCATAGTCGGCAATGGTCACCGGTCCGGAAACGTTCTTCCACGAAACGTCGCCGGCGATCATACGGCCGATCATGTGCAGGCTGAAGGTCGATGTCTCCCACGTCTGCCCCACTGCGCGCAGGAGCGCGTCGACCGGCCCGAGGCGCACGGTGACGAACATCTCCTGATGAAGGTGCGGCATGTCGGGCGTGGCGATTCCTATGCGCCCGATGGTCTTGCCGCCCTCCGTCACGAGTGTCGGCACGACAACCACCGAGCGCCGCACTTCGCCGCGCCGCAGATCGAGCCGCACTTCGCGCCCCGGAGCCTGCCGTATCGCCAGCGCCAGTTCGCGCCAAGCCGCGATCGGCTCGCCGTCGATCGCGAGGACTTCGTCGCCCGCTGAAACGCCTGCCGCGTCGGCTGGCGAGCCCGCCGCGACGCGCCCGATCACCGCCGGCAGGCGCGGCCGGTACAGCGTCAGCCCAAGTTCGCGGAGAACGTCGCCTTCGAGCGCGCTCTCGGCCATCGCACCGAGATCGAGCGTCGGGTAGGAAATCGCGCCATCGGCTGCTAAGACCTCGAGTTTCACCGGTTCGCGGTCCACCGCACGCCGAACGATTTCCCAGCGCACGTCCTGCCAGGTCGTCACCTGCTTGCCATCCACCGCGCGGATGGTCTGGCGTTCGCCGATGCCCGCCTTTTCGGCGATGCTGCCGGCAACCGGAGCGCCCAGCACGGGGCGCGGTTCTTCCGCTCCGTGCAGGTAGATGCCCCAATAAAGAACGACGGCCAGCAACAGGTTCGAAAGCGGCCCGGCAACGACGATCAGCGAACGCCGGCCGACACTCTGGCGATTGAACGCCCGATGGATTTCTTCCGGTGCAACGTCGCCTTCGCGCTCGTCGAGCATCTTGACGTAGCCGCCGAGCGGGAACGCCGCCACGGCCCATTCCGTACCGTCCCGTCCCCAGCGGCGCGACACCAGCGGACGGCCGAAGCCGACGGAGAAGCGCAGCACCTTGACGCCGCAGAAACGCGCGGCGGTGAAATGACCCAGTTCGTGAACGACGATCAGGATGCCGAGCGCAACGGCGAAGGCGCCGACGTACCAGACGAGGCCGCCGATGCTCATCGCCGCGCCAGCGCCGCCTCCGCGACCACGCGCGCCTCGGCGTCGGCGTCGAGTACGGCTGCGAGTTCGTTCGCCGGACCAGGACGCACGGCCGCGAGCGTGTCGGCGATGACGCCGGCGATTCCGAGGAAAGGCAGCCGGCCGGCAAGGAAGGCCGCGACGGCAACCTCGTTGGCCGCGTTCAGCACCGCGGGCGCGTTGCCGCCGGCACGCAACGCCTCATAGGCAAGCCGCAGGCAGGGGAAGCGCTCCATGTCCGGACGCTCGAAAGTCATTTGCGCTACCTTGAAGAGATCCAGCGACGAAACGCCGGCGTCGATCCGTTCCGGGTAAGCGAGCGCGTGGGCAATCGGCGTGCGCATGTCGGGATTGCCGAGTTGTGCCAGCACCGAGCCGTCGACGTACTCGACCAGCGAGTGGATCACGCTCTGCGGATGCACCACGACCTCGATGCGCTCCGGCGCGGCGTTGAACAGCCAGTGGGCTTCGATGACCTCGAGGCCCTTGTTCATCATGGTCGCCGAATCGACGGAAATCTTCCGCCCCATCACCCAGTTCGGATGCGCGCAGGCCTCGTCAGGGGTGACGTTCGCCAGGCGCTCCGCCGGCATGGTGCGGAAGGGGCCGCCGGATGCCGTAAGCAGTATCTTGCGGACGCCCGCCCCTGCGAAGTCGCCGTGAAACTCCGCCGGCAGAGACTGGAACACCGCATTGTGCTCGCTGTCGATCGGCAGCAGCGTGGCGCCCGACTTGCGCACTTCGGCCATGAAGGCCTCGCCGGCCATGACCAACGACTCCTTGTTGGCGAGCAGCACGCGCTTGCCGGCGCGCACTGCTGCCAGCGTCGGGCGCAGTCCGGCTGCGCCGACGATCGCCGCCATGACCGCATCGACCTCGGGCGCCGCCGAAACCTGCTCAAGCCCTTCAGGGCCCGCGAGTACTTCGGTCGCGATGCCGTCCTGCCGCAGCGATGCGGACAAGCGCTGCGCACCGGCGGGATCGCCGACGACCGCAAAGCGCGGGCGGTAGGCACGGCACTGGCTCGCCAATTCCTCGATGCGCGAGTGGCCGGTGAGCGCGAAAACCTCGTAGCGATCCGGGTGCCGGGCAACCACGTCGAGCGTATTGACGCCGATGGAACCGGTGGCGCCCAGGACGGTAATGCGTTGTCGTTTCACCTGCCGCTCCAGTGAAGAACCAGCGCGGCCACAGGCAGCAGCGCAAGAAGACTGTCGATGCGATCGAGCACGCCGCCGTGCCCGGGCAACAGCGCGCTGCTGTCCTTGATGCCCGCCTGGCGCTTGAGCAGCGACTCGAACAGGTCGCCAGCAACCGAGATCGCCGTAAGCAACGCCGACAACAGGGCGACGCCAAGCAGCCGCAGCACCGTGGGCTCATGCAGCAGTCCCGTTGCCACGGCGGCTGCCGGTCCGTACAGGACTGCGGCAACCACGGCGCCCGCCACCCCTTCCCAAGTCTTGCCCGGGCTGATGTTCGGCGCCAGTTTGCGCCGCCCGAAGCGGCGGCCGACGAAATAGGCGGCGATGTCGGCGACCCACGCCAGCGCCATGACCCCCAGCAACAACCAGGGGCTGCGAGCATGAATGTCCACCAGCGCCGCCCAGGCGGCGACGATGAGGACCAGCCCCACCGCATAACCCACGAAGTCGTTGCCGGCCATGCGCCAGCGATAGCGCAGCCAGAGCGCTGCGGGCAACACCCAGAACACGGACGACGCAATCCAGAACAGCACGAAGCCCGACTGGCCGAGGAGGTGAATCTGCCAGCAGAACACGGCAATGAGGGCCGAATACATTACGCGGCCGGGCGGGTCGATCTTCATCAGCCCGGCCCACTCCCAGGCGGCCAGCGCTGCGACCGCGCCGAAGGCGGTGGCAGCCGCCACCGGCGGCAGGACGAACACGATTCCGGCAAGCGCGGCGACCAGGACCAGCGCGGTCGCGACGCGTGCTTTAAGCATCCTGATCCTGAGTCGAAGCTTGAGGGGCGGCCGGTGCCGGGTCGTCGATCAGTTGCTCGCTGGTGCGGCCGAAGCGGCGCTCGCGCTTGCGATACGAGGCGATCGCCGCATCGAGCGCCTCTGCGTCGAACTCCGGCCACAGCGTGTCCGTGAAATAGCACTCGCAGTAGGCGAGTTGCCAGAGCAGGAAGTTGCTGATGCGCTGTTCGCCGCCGGTACGGATGAAGAGATCCGGCTCGGGCGCATAGGCGATCGAGAGGAAGGGCGTCAGGTCCGCTTCCGTGTAGCTGCCGGCCTTCTCGGGGTGCGCGGCGCTCAGACGATTGACGGCCCGAAGGATGTCCCAGCGACCGCCGTAGTTGGCGGCGACGGTCAGCGTCAAGCGGGTGTTTTCGGCGGTGCGCGCCTCGCTCGCCTCAATCAAGGTGCGCAGGCGCGGCTCGAAGCGATCGAGGTCGCCGATGACCTTGAGCCGCACGCCGTTGGCGTGCAGGCGCTCGACTTCGTCGCTGAGCGCCGATACGAAGAGGTTCATCAGGAAGGAGACTTCCTCCGCCGGACGGCGCCAGTTCTCCGAACTGAAGGCGAACACCGTCAGGTAACCGATGCCGCGCTCGATGCAGGCCTTGACGATCGTGCGCAGTGTCTCGACGCCGCGCTTGTGGCCGGCGACGCGCGGCATCATGCGCTTGCGCGCCCAGCGGCCGTTGCCGTCCATGATGATGGCGACGTGGCGCGGCACGTCGCCCGCCTCGGGAATCGCTTGCGTCGAACTTGTAAACAGGGCCACGGAGGGAGGAGTCCGGCAGCGGCGTCAGACCGCCATCAGGTCCTTTTCCTTTTCGGCGAGCATGCGATCGATTTCGCCGACGTAGCGATCGGTCAGCTTCTGTACGTCGTCCTGGGCGCGACGCTCGTCGTCCTCGGGGATCTCGTGCTTCTTGAGCGCGTCCTTGAGGTGCGTGATGGCGTCGCGGCGCAGGTTGCGCACGGCGATCTTGGCGTTCTCGCCCTCATGCTTGACGACCTTGATGAGCTCCTTGCGGCGCTCTTCCGTCAGCGCCGGCATCGGCACGCGGATGACGTCGCCCTGCGTCGCCGGGTTCAGGCCGAGCTCCGAGTCGCGAATCGCCTTCTCGACCTTGCCGACCATGTTTTTCTCATAGGGCTGGACACCGATGGTGCGCGCGTCCAGCAGCGTCACGTTCGCCACCTGGTTGATCGGCATCAGCGAGCCGTAGTAGTCGACCTGCACGTGATCCAGGATGCCCGTGTGGGCGCGGCCGGTGCGAACCTTGGCGAGGTCGTGCTTGAGCGCCTCGAGGCTCTTCAGCATCTTCTGTTCGGTGGTCTTCTTGAGTTCTGCGATCACTTGAAAACTCCTAGCAATGCACGAGGGTGCCTTCGTCCTCGCCCATGACGACGCTCTTCAGCGCGCCGGGCTTGAAGATCGAAAAGACATTGATCGGCAGCTTCTGGTCGCGGCAAAGCGCGAAGGCGGTCGCGTCCATCACCTTGAGGTCGCGGCCGATCGCCTCGTCGAAGCTGATCCTGGCGAAGCGCGTCGCCGCCGGGTCCTTCTTCGGGTCGGCGGTGTAGATGCCGTCGACCTTGGTGGCCTTGAGCACGATCTCGGCGCCGATCTCCGAGCCGCGCAGCGCAGCCGCGGTGTCGGTGGTGAAGAACGGGTTGCCGGTGCCGCCGCCGAAGATGACGACCTTGCCTTCTTCAAGGTAGCGGATCGCCTTGCCGCGGATGTAGGGCTCGACGACCTGCTCGATGTTGAGTGCCGACTGCACGCGCGCCTGGAGGTTGGCCTGGCGCATCGCGTCGGCGAGCGCCATGGCGTTCATCACCGTCGCCAGCATGCCCATGTAGTCTGCCGTGGCGCGGTCCATGCCCGTCGAGGCACCGGCCATGCCGCGGAAGATGTTGCCGCCGCCGATCACCACGCCCGCCTCGACGCCGAGGTCGACGACGGTCTTGACCTCATTGACGATGCGCCAGAGCGTCTCGCGGTTGATGCCGTAGGCGTCGTCGCCCATCAAGGCTTCGCCCGAGAGCTTCAGCAGGATGCGGCGATAGCGCGGTGCGGCGGTCGACATGGCGGCTTACTTCTTGGCAGCGGCGGCGGCAGCGGCAGCCGCCGCTTGCTCGGCCACCTCGGCGGCGAAGTCGGACACCTTCTTCTCGATGCCCTCGCCGACGATGTAGAGGTTGAAGGCGTTGATCTTCGCGCCCTTGGCCTTCAGCAGCTGCTCGATCGTCTGCTTGCCGTCCTCGGCCTTGACGAAGACCTGGCCCAGCAGGGTCACATCCTTCAGGTACTTCTGCACCGTGCCTTCGGCGATCTTCTCGAGCATCGCTTCCGGCTTGCCGGCTTCGCGCGCCTTCTCGATGGCGATGCGGCGCTCGGTGTCGAGCAGTTCGGCCGGCACGCCGGAGGCGTCGAGCGACTTCGGCTTCGAGGCGGCGATGTGCATCGCCAGATCCTTGGCCAATTGCTCGTCGCCGCCGATGACGTCGACCAGCACGCCGATCTTCGAGCCGCCATGCACGTAGGAGGTCAGCTTGCCCGCGGCTTCCATGCGCACGAAGCGGCGGATCGACATGTTCTCGCCGATCTTGCCGACCAGCGCGGAGCGGGTCGATTCGACCGTGCCCTCGCCCATCGGCAGCGCCGACAGCGCAGCGACGTCGGCCGGATTCCTGGCGGCGACGAGGTCGGCGCAGCCCTTGGACAGGGCGATGAATTCGTCGTTCTTGGCGACGAAGTCGGTTTCGGAATTGACTTCGACCATGGCGCCGAGCTTGCCGTCGGCGGACAGCGACAGCCCGACGACGCCCTCGGCGGCGACGCGCGAAGCGGCCTTGGTCGCCTTGTTGCCGAGCTTGACGCGCAGGATCTCCTCGGCCTTGTCCATGTCGCCACCGGCTTCGGTGAGCGCCTTCTTGCATTCCATCATCGGCGCGTCGGTCTTCTCGCGCAGTTCCTTGACCATGCTTGCGGTGATTTCCGCCATCTTCTACTCCAGAATCAGACTCTCGAATGCGACAACGGCACGGTCCCGCCGTGCCGCTGCCGTTGCCTCAGGTTCTTACTCGGCGTCTTGGACTTCGACGAACTCGTCTTCGCCGGCCATCGCCTGGACGACCTCGTTGATCGAGTGGCTCTTGCCCTCGAGGATCGCATCGGCCACGCCACGGGCATACAGGCGGATGGCACGCGACGAGTCGTCGTTGCCGGGGATGACGTAGTTGACGCCCTCGGGCGAATGGTTGGTATCGACGACACCGATCACCGGGATGCCGAGCTTGGCGGCTTCCGTGATGGCGATCTTGTGGTAGCCGACGTCGATGACGAAGATGGCGTCGGGCAGGCCGGGCATGTCCTTGATGCCGCCCATGCTCTTCTGCAGCTTGGCGAGTTCGCGACTGACCGTCAGGGCTTCCTTCTTGCTCAGGCGATCGAAGCTGCCGTCCTGCTGCATCTGTTCGAGCTCCTTGAGGCGCTTGATCGAGAGCTTGACGGTCTTGAAGTTGGTCAGCATGCCGCCGAGCCAGCGCTCGTCGACGAAGGGCATGCCGCAACGCTGGGCTTCCTCGGCGAGGATCTCGCGCGCCTGGCGCTTGGTGCCGACGAAGAGGATGGTGCCCTTCTTGGCGGCCATCTTCTTGATGAAGTTCATCGCCTCGTTGTACTTGCCGAGGGTCTTCTCGAGGTTGATGATGTGAATCTTGTTGCGATGGCCGAAAATGTACGGGGCCATCTTGGGATTCCAGAAACGGGTCTGGTGGCCGAAATGGACGCCGGCCTCCAGCATTTCGCGCATGGTGGTGCTCATGAGTATCGATCTCCGATATGGGTTGAACCGCCGCCCGGCCGTGTCCCTCGAAAAGAAGGCACCCATTCGGCGCCGGGCGTGTGGATTTTGCCTACCCTCCGGCAGGCAAGCCGCGGATTATACGCGTTTTGGCTTCACCCCATCAAGCACGAGCGCCGATTGCCGAGACGGCGGTTAGAATGGCCTGCCCTATCGACCGCAGCGCCTTATGAGCATCGAAGTCAAGACCGACGACGAAATCGAGAAAATGCGCATCGCCGGCCGCCTCGCCGGCGAGGTCCTCGATTACATCGAGCCCTTCGTCAAACCCGGCGTCACGACAGCGGAACTCGACCACCTCTGCCAGGAACACATGGAGAAGGTGCAGGGCTGCATCCCCGCCCCACTCAACTAT
>Ga0209066_10001160_pt1 | contig 35760 bp, 25 predicted proteins | sample All_14_2_FD_187198 | JGI IMG/M metagenome (GOLD analysis project Ga0209066, IMG submission 187198) | Freshwater microbial communities in response to fracking from Pennsylvania, USA - Allegheny Zone_MetaG_DW_15 (SPAdes) (version 2) ... | reverse complement strand
AGGCCCACCCCCAACCCCTCCCGCAGGCGGGAGGGGTTGGGGGTGGGCCTCCCACAGAGCAACCGGCGCATGAAAGTCCTCTCCATCGCGTCCGAGGCCGTCCCGCTGGTAAAAACCGGCGGCCTGGCCGACGTAGCAGGTGCCCTCCCCTCCGCCGTCGCCCCCCACGGCGTGGAGATGACCACGATCCTCCCCGGCTACCCGGCGGTGATGAAGGCCCTCTCCCGCCCCCGCGCAGTCCACGCATGGGACAGCCTGCTGGGCGAAAAAGCCCGCCTCGTCAGCGGCAAGATCGATGGCCACCCACTGCTGGTGGTCGATGCACCCGCCTTCTTCCAGCGCGATGGCGGCCCCTATGTCGATGGAGCAGGCAAGGACTGGGCGGACAACTGGCGCCGCTTTGCCGCCTTCAGTCGCGCCGCTGCCGATGTCGCAGGCGGCGCTGTCAAAGGCCGCAAGTTCGATCTGGCCCACGCGCACGATTGGCAAGCGGCAATGGCACCAGCCTACCTGCGCTTCGCCCCGCCCGCAGGCGGCCAGCGCATCCCCTCAGTCATGACCATCCACAACATGGCATTTCAGGGCCACTACGGCGCAGACCTGTTCCCCGCCCTCGCCCTGCCGCCACAAGCGTTCGCAATGGACGGCGTTGAATACCACGGCGGCATCGGCTTCCTGAAGGCAGGCTTGGAAGCCGCCAGCGCCATCACCACCGTCAGCCCCACTTATGCACGGGAGATCCGCACCGCCGAATTCGGCATGGGCCTCGAAGGCCTCATCCTCAGCCGCGAAGCCCGCGTCTACGGCATCGTCAACGGCATCGACGCGGGCCAGTGGAACCCCGAAGCGGACCCTGCGCTCAAGGCCAAGTTCAGCGTCAAATCACTGCCAAAGCGCGAAGCCAACAAGCGCGCGCTTGAAGCCGAGTTCAACCTCGAACCCGGCGATGGCCCGCTGTTCGTCGTCATCACCCGCCTCACCTGGCAAAAGGGCATCGACGTCCTGCTGGAATGCATCGACCACCTCGTCGGCATCGGCGGACGCCTCGCTCTGCTCGGTTCGGGCGACAAAGCGATGGAAAACGCCTTCCACGCCGCCGCCATGCGCCACCCCGGCAAAGTCAGCGTCCGCATCGGCTATGATGAAGCGCTCAGCCACCGCATGCAGGCAGGCGGAGACGCCATCCTCGTGCCCTCCCGCTTTGAACCCTGCGGCCTGACCCAGCTCTATGGCCTCGCGTATGGCTGCGTTCCGGTAGTCGCCCGCACCGGTGGGCTGGCCGATACGGTGATCGACGCCAATCTCGCGGCTGTCATGGGCGGCGTGGCCACCGGTGTGCAGTTCAACGGCGTCCACTACGCCGCGCTGGCCGATGCGATCAGCCGAACCGTAACACTCTACTGGCAACGCGATACATGGCGTGCCATCCAGCGCGCAGGCATGAAAACAGACTTCTCGTGGAACCGTTCGGGCAAGGCCTATGCGGACCTCTACGCCAGCCTCATTGCGGAGGACCAATGACCCGTACCGTTCCGTCGACGCCCTATTCCGGCCAAAAGCCCGGCACTTCTGGCCTGCGCAAGAAGGTCAAAGTTTTCCAACAGGATAACTACGCCGAAAACTTCGTGCAGGCGGTATTCGATGTGGTCGAGCGTACCCCCGGCAGCACCTTGGTCCTCGGCGGAGACGGCCGCTATCACAACCGCACCGTCATTCAGCAAACCATCCGGATCGCTGCCGCCAATGGCTACGCACGAGTGCTGGTCGGCAAAGGCGGCATCCTTTCCACCCCCGCCGCCTCCAACGTGATCCGCAAATACGGCGCATCGGGCGGTCTGATCCTCTCGGCCAGCCACAACCCCGGCGGCCCTGACGAAGATTTCGGCATCAAATACAACATCGCCAACGGCGGCCCCGCCCCCGAAGGCGTAACCGACGCGATCTACGCCCGCACCCAGACCATCGACCGCTGGATGACCGTCGACGCGCCTGACGTTGACCTCGACACGCCCGGCACCATGCAAGTCGGCAGCCTCACGGTCGAAGTCATTGATTCCGTGGCCGACTATGCGCAGCTCATGGAAACCCTGTTCGATTTCAACGCCATCCGCGCCAATGTCGCCGCCGGTTTCACCATGTCGTTCGACGCGATGAGCGCCGTCACCGGTCCCTACGCCACCGAAATCCTCGAAAATCGGCTCGGCTTTGCCAAGGGCACCGTGCGTAACGGCATCCCGCTCGAAGATTTCGGCGGTCACCACCCCGATCCCAACATGGTCCACGCGCACGAACTGTTCGAAACGATGTTCGCGTCCGACGCCCCCGATTTTGGCGCGGCATCCGATGGTGACGGGGACCGCAACCTGATCGTCGGACGGCACCGTTTCATCACCCCATCAGACAGCCTCGCCATGCTCGCCGCCAACGCCCACCTTGCGCCCGGATATGCCAGCGGCCTCAAGGGCATTGCCCGCTCGATGCCCACCAGCGCCGCCGCTGACCGCGTGGCCGAAGCGATGGGCCTGCCCGCGTTCGAAACGCCGACTGGCTGGAAATTCTTCGGAAATCTGCTCGACGCAGGCATGGCCACGATCTGCGGTGAGGAAAGCGCAGGGACCGGCAGCGACCATGTGCGTGAGAAGGATGGCCTGTGGGCCGTGCTCCTCTGGCTCAACATCCTCGCCGTCCGCAAAATCAGCGTCGATGCTCTGGCGCGCGAACACTGGGCCAAATTCGGCCGCAATTACTACGCCCGCCACGATTACGAAGCCCTGCCCACCGACAAGGCCGATGCCTTGATGGCGGAACTCAACGCCGCGTTGCCAGCTTTGCCCGGCAAGTCCTTCGGATCGCTGGAAATTGCGCAGGCGGACAACTTCTCCTACCTCGACCCGGTCGATGGCTCGACCAGCAGCAACCAGGGCGTCCGCGTGATGTTCGTCGGCGGCTCACGCGTGGTCTTCCGCCTTTCCGGTACCGGCACCGAAGGCGCAACCTTGCGCGTCTACCTCGAACGGTACGAGCCAGTCGGCGGCGACCTCGACCGCGAAACCCCTGAAATGCTTGCTGATCTTATCACCGCAGCAGACGCGATAGCCGGGATCACCCGCCACACCGGCCGCACCGCGCCCGATGTGGTGACGTGAACCCGGGAGTCCTGATAACGGACGGCAAGACCCGCTTCACCGTCCGCTCCCCCCGCGCTCAAGCGCTGACGCTCTGCCTGTTCGATGGCGACGCGGAACAGCGCATCGCGATGGCGCGCGACGGAGACAACTGGACCGTTGAAATCAAAGGCGAATTGCACGGCACCCGCTACGGCTACCGCGCATCCGGCGAATGGAACCCACCCGCCGGGCTGTGGTTCGATCCCGCCAAGCTACTGGTCGATCCTCACGCGCTCGAACTTGACACGCCCTTCACCTACCATCCCAGCTTGTCCACCTATGGCGTTGAAAGTGCTACAATAGTTCCAAAGGCAATTGTCACTGCTCCGGAGCCGGCCACGCTTTCCCCGCCGCTTTTCCGTCACGGCGGGCTGATTTACGAACTCAACGTACGCGGCTTCACCATGCTGCATCCGGAAGTGCCCGAAGGCATCCGGGGCACCGTGGCGGCACTAGCCCACCCAGCAATCGTCAACCATCTCAAACGCTTGCACGTTTCAGCGGTGGAACTCATGCCCATCGTAGCGTGGATCGATGAGCGCCATTTGCCCCCACTCGGCCTCACCAACGCATGGGGCTACAACCCCGTCGCCATGATGGCGCTAGACCCGCGCCTGTGCCCCGGCGGCGTGGCCGAATTGCGGGATACAGTGGCCAAATTGCGGGCCGAGGGCATCGGCGTGATCCTCGATATCGTATTGAATCATAGCGGAGAATCCGACGTTCTCGGACCGGTGATCTCGCTGCGCGGGCTGGACGATGCAGCTTACGCCCACGCGCCCGATGGGAGCCTGATCAACGACACGGGCTGCGGCAACACGCTCGATTTCGGCAATCCCGCGGTCCGCGCACTGGCGCTCGATACCTTGCGCCACTTCGTAAGTCATTGCGGCGTCGATGGTTTTCGCTTCGATCTCGCCCCGATCATGGCGCGCAGCCCTGCCTTTGCCGCCGATGCACCGATCTTTGCGGAGCTTGCTGCTGATCCTATTTTGTCAGACCGCATTCTGATTGCAGAACCGTGGGATATTGGCCCCGGCGGATACCAGTTGGGAGCTTTCCCACCTAACTGGCTGGAATGGAACGATAGATTCCGCGATGACGTGCGCCGCTTCTGGAAAGGCGACGCTGGCTTGGGCCTGTTGGCGACGCGGATCGCAGGATCTTCCGACATTTTCGGCAAGGCGTGCCGGTCGGTCAATTTCCTCGCCGCCCACGATGGCTTCACGCTGGCGGATTCACTCGCCTACGAAGAGCGGCACAACTGGCCCAATGGTGAGCAGAACCGTGATGGGCATGGCGAAAATTTCAGCTGGAACAACGGGATAGAGGGCGAAACCGATAATCCAGATGTGCTTGCTGCCCGCACCGCTTATGCTCGTGCGATGCTCGGCACGCTGTTCGTCTCCACCGGCACGATCATGCTGACAGCGGGCGACGAGTTCGGGCGGAGCCAGCGCGGGAACAACAATGCCTATGCGCAGGACAATGACATCACGTGGATCGACTGGGAGCGCCGCGATCTGGCGCTTGAGGCGTTCACCTGCGAATTATCTGCTTGGCGCTCCTCGATAATTTCAGCCCTGCAGAGCTTTCCAGAGGACGGAAAGTGGCAAATCCTGAACAGCACCAAGATGCACCTAACCGACACAGAGATGCACCCAGACGCCTGGAACAGCCCCCTAACCCCCGGATTCCAGTGGCAAAACAGCGTTTACGGATTCACGGTTGACCGGACCGCCCCGAAGGCCGGTCCGGCCTGACAGTCAGGCACCCAGTCGCCGCAATGACCGATCGGGTTGGAAAGATCCAACCTGCGCGCGCGAGGTGGACTTTTCCAACGCAAAGGCATTTGGCTCCAGTTGGTTCAGCAGCAATTGCCCAAACGCCCATTCACCGATGCCCGACTCCGCATTGATGTGCCCCACCTCGCCCGCGTCGGCAAACCGGCTGCCCCAAGTCCGTGCCAGTTGCCGCGCCTGCCCGATGCCCATGTAGGGATCGTTGCGGCTGGCGACGAGGATCGAGGGGAATGGCAGCTCGGCGTGCGGAAACGGCGCGAAGCGAGTGAGGCGACGGTCGATCGGGCGCACCTCGACATCCGGCGGGGCAACCAGAAGCGCGCCTATCACCTTGTCATTGGTTGGTTTTTCAAACTCGGCCCACCACGCCACAGCGAGGCAGCCCAGGCTGTGCGCCACCAGCACCACTGGGCGGTCTGCGCGGTGGACGGCGAGGTTGATCTTGTTGACCCAAGTGTTGCGGTGCGGATCGTCCCACAGGCCGAGATCGACCCGCTGAGCATTGCCAAGCTCTTGTTCCCAAAGCGTTTGCCAGTGCCCCGGCCCGCTGTTGCCAAGCCCGGGTACGGTAAGGATAAGCGGGTTTTGCCCCGCACGAAACGAGCGTTCATGAGTCATGTTGCAATCTCCTGAAACAGAAGGCCGGTCGACTCGGATTACGTCCCGACAGAGCTCAGAAGATAACTCAACTGTTTTGATAGACAATAGCTGTGCGACAGACAGGCTGTTTTGAGCGCCAACCTGTGGCGTTGCGCCGATCTTTGCTTTTTGCTCAGCAGGTGGCGGGTGTTGCACGCTTTGTCGCAAGGGCGCGGCGCGCCTATTGCAGGTGCGATGCACCGCATACATTTTGCAAGACCAAGGAAACTTAACCGGGGTCTCGCATAATGGTTCCTGACAGGCGCAAATTTTTGGGCGCCGCGATTGCAACAGTTGGAAGTGCGATAATGGGTGGGCCGTTTGGCAGCGCGCCCGTTCTGGCCGTTACGCCTGTGCGTGAACCTGAGATTTCCCCCTTTGCCACGCCCACACGCCCGCTGATGGTGCGCCGCGCTGTAGCAGCGCTTGACGCCCACGGGGCGCACATCAGGCATCGTGATCTGGTGGGACTGGTTGATTTTTCAAAGGCTTCGCGCGAGGCGCGGTTCCATCTTGTCGATATTGCGGGTGGCAAGCTGGTCTCGTCTCACCTCGTTTCGCACGGCAGCGGATCGGACCCTGCGAACAGCGGATGGGTGCAACGCTTCTCCAACCAGTATGGCTCCTATGCCTCAAGCAACGGCGCGTTTCTGACGGGTGTGGCCTATCGCGGGAAACATGGAAGTTCGCGGCGGCTGATCGGGCTGGAAGATGTGAACAGCGCTGCGATGGAGCGCGGCATCGTGATTCATGCGGCCAACTATGTCAGCGACGAGATGGCGCGAACGCAAGGCCGTATCGGGCGCAGTCAAGGCTGCTTTGCCTTTTCAGACAATGATATCGCCGCGGTTCTTGAGAGACTGGGCGAAGGTCGTCTACTTTACGCGGTGAAGTGATTTTCAACTGAACCCCGCGCGGCAGGCCGCAACCAGACCGCTGCCCTGCTCCACCAGATCGGGCCGTTCACGCGCAGAGATGAGCCCGAGCGTGCGGCGAAAATCATACTCGGCCAGCGGTACGGCCACCACCCCTTCGCGCAGGAGCGATTGCGGTGCCGTGGTGACGCCCATTCCGGCGCGCACCATTTCGATACAGCGATCATCATTGGATGAGCGCAGGAAGAACGGCGGACGCACACCGCGCTGGGTGAACCAGCGGCTGGTTTCACTCAGGATTTCGCACGAACGCCGCGCAATCATCGTTTCGGCGGCCACGTCGCGCGCCTCGATCAGGGTGGCTCCGGCCAGCGCGTGGCTATCGGGCAGAAATAGACTGTAGCCTTCTTCCCGCAGCGTGAGCGATGGGCGTTCGGCATCCTCCACCCGCAACAGGGTGAGCGCAGCGTCGATCTGCCCTTCCCCCAGCTTGCGGCGCAGTTCGGCGTCGGTGCCTTCTGACAGGATTAGTGGCTGCACACCGGAAAAGTTGCGGACCGTGGCGGAGAGCATGCCCGTGGCGATGGACGGCAGCACACCCAGCCGCAGCGGGCTGAGCGGCGCAGGCGCGTCGGCAAAGGCGGCTTCGGCAGCGCGGAATTCGCGCTCTATGGCGCGGGCGTGGGTGACGAGGCGCGCGCCTGCTTCGGTGAGGCGCACTTGCCGCCGTTCGCGCAGGAACAGGCGGGTTCCGGCGAGGCGTTCGAGTTCCGCAATAGCGGCAGACAGGGTAGGCTGTGAAATCGCCAGTCGCTCAGCCGCGCGGGTGAAATTGCCGGTTTCGACAAGGGCTAGGAATTGGCGGAGGTGAGCGCGTTTCATCATAGGCAAAACCTATCGCAAACCCGGCGATAAATCAATTTTGTGCGATGGTTTGGTGATGGTAGGTTGCCCCGCGAAAAGATTGCGAGAGGATGCCCCGGATGCGTGCGACACCTGATTTCGATTTCGGCCTGACCGAAAGCGCAATGATGATCCGCGAGGCAGCGGGCCGTTTTGCCGATGAGCAGATCGCGCCGCTCTCTGCCGAGATTGACCGTAACGACCGTTTCCCGCGTGAATTGTGGGAGCCGATGGGTGCGCTGGGCCTGCATGGTGTGACCGTGGAGGAAGAGTTCGGCGGGCTGGGTCTGGGCTATCTGGACCACGTGATTGCAGTGGAGGAAGTGAGCCGCGCGAGCGGTTCGGTCGGCCTGTCCTATGGCGCGCACTCCAACCTTTGCGTCAACCAGATCCGCCGCTGGGGCAATGAAGAGCAGAAGGCCAAGTATCTGCCCAAGCTGATTTCGGGCGAGCACGTGGGTTCGCTGGCGATGTCTGAAGCGGGTGCGGGATCGGATGTCGTTTCGATGAAGCTGCGGGCCGAGCCGGTGGCCGGTGGGTTCCGGCTGAACGGCACCAAGTTCTGGATCACCAACGGCACTTATGCCGATACGCTGGTAGTCTACGCCAAAACATCGCCCGAGGCAGGGAGCCGGGGCATTACCGCGTTCCTGATAGAGAAGGATATGCCGGGGTTCACCATCGGGCAGAAGATCGACAAGATGGGGCTGCGCGGATCACCCACCTGCGAGCTGGTGTTCGACGATTGCTTCGTTTCCGAAGAGCAGGTGATGGGTCCGCTGCATGGCGGCGTGGGCGTGCTGATGAGCGGGCTGGATTATGAGCGCGTGGTGCTTGCGGGTATGCAAATCGGCATCATGCAGGCGTGCCTTGATACGGTGATTCCCTATGTGCGGGAGCGCAAGCAGTTTGGGCAGCCGATTGGCACGTTCCAACTGATGCAGGCGAAGATTGCGGACATGTATGTGGGGATGCAATCGGCGCGGGCCTATGTCTATGCCGTGGCCAAGGCTTGCGATGCCGGGCAGACGACGCGGTTTGATGCAGCGGGTGCGATACTTCTGGCGAGCGAGAATGCTTTTCGTGTCTCGGGCGAAGCGGTGCAGGCGCTGGGCGGCGCGGGTTATACCAAGGACTGGCCGGTGGAACGCTATCTGCGGGATGCCAAGCTGCTGGATATTGGCGCGGGGACGAACGAGATCAGGCGCATGTTGATCGGCCGTGAATTGATCGGAGCAAGGTGATGAGCGGGCCGGTTCTTTCGAGCGCTATCGATCTGTCATCGGAGCAGGCGCAGGCGCGCAAGGCTTACAATCTGGGGTTGGCCAAGGAACTGCGAGAGCGGGTGGCCAAGGCGGCGCTGGGCGGGGATGAGCGCAGCCGGGAGCGGCATGTTTCACGCGGGAAGCTGTTGCCGCGTGATCGCGTTGAGCGACTGCTCGATCCGGGATCGCCGTTTCTGGAGATCGGCCAGCTTGCCGCCAACGGCATGTATGGCGATGAGGTGCCGGGCGCGGGGATCATTGCGGGCGTAGGCCGGGTTTCGGGCCGCCAGTGCATGATCTTTGCCAATGACGCGACGGTCAAGGGTGGCACCTATTTCCCGTTGACGGTGAAGAAACACTTGCGAGCGCAGGAAATTGCTCAGGAAAATCGACTCCCGTGCGTCTATCTGGTGGACAGCGGCGGGGCGAACCTGCCCAACCAGGCGGAGGTTTTTCCTGACCGCGATCACTTTGGCCGGTTCTTCTATAATCAGGCGAACATGAGCGCGCTGGGCATTCCGCAGATTGCCAGTGTGATGGGTTCCTGCACGGCGGGCGGCGCTTATGTGCCTGCGATGTCTGATGAATCCGTGATTGTTAAGGAACAGGGCACGATCTTTCTGGCCGGGCCGCCGCTGGTGAAAGCCGCAACCGGCGAGGAAATTACGGCCGAGGCGCTGGGTGGCGGCGATCTGCATGCGCGCAAGAGCGGCGTGGTGGATCATCTGGCCGATAATGACGAGCATGCGCTGACGATTGTGCGGGATATCGTTTCGCATTTGGGTAGTGCGCAACCGCCTGAGGCCCACGCCTTCGCGGGGGTGCGGGAGCCTTTGTATCCGGCGGAGGATCTGTATTCGATCATCCCCGAGGACGTGCGCGCACCATATGACGTGCATGAGGTGATCGCGCGTATTGTTGATGGCTCCGAGTTCCACGAGTTCAAGGCGATGTATGGCACCACGCTTGTCTGCGGCTTTGCGCATATTTGGGGCAGGCCGGTGGCGATCCTGGCCAACAATGGCGTGCTGTTTTCGGAAAGCGCGCAGAAGGGCGCACACTTTATCGAACTCGCCTGCCAACGCAGGATTCCGCTGCTGTTTTTGCAGAACATTTCGGGCTTCATGGTGGGTGGCAAGTATGAGGCCGAAGGCATTGCCAAACATGGCGCAAAGCTGGTGACGGCGGTGGCCACGGCGCAGGTGCCGAAGATCACCGTGCTGATCGGCGGCAGCTTTGGCGCGGGCAATTATGGCATGTGCGGGCGGGCTTATTCTCCGCGATTTCTGTTCACCTGGCCCAATGCGCGGATCAGCGTGATGGGTGGGGAACAGGCGGCGTCGGTGCTGGCGACGGTACACCGCGATGCAGACAAGTGGACGCCGGAAGAGGCCGAGGCGTTCAAGGCTCCGGTGCGGCAGAAGTATGAGGATGAAGGCAATCCCTATTACGCCACGGCGCGGCTGTGGGACGATGGGGTGATCGATCCGGTTCAGACGCGCGATGTGCTGGGGTTGGCGCTGGAGGTGTGTTTGCAGGCGCCAGTTGCTGAGGCGCCCCGGTTTGGGGTGTTCAGGATGTGATGGACATGGTCACCCCTCCACCACCGCTTCGCGGCGGTCCCCCTCCCCGTTTCGGGGAGGTTTTATGAGCGGCGAATTTCCTGAACCTCCCCGGAACGGGGAGGGGGACCGCCCGGCGCAGCCGGGTGGTGGAGGGGTTCTCTCCGCCAGCGATGCTGCCTTTAAAGTCGCAAAGCGCGAGCGGCGCTCGGGTAACCTTCCCGAAGTGCTGATCTGGCGCGAATTGCGCAAGCGTCCCGGCGGGTTCAAATTCCGGCGGCAACATCCGATTGGCAGCTTTGTGCTGGATTTCGCTTGTCTGGAGCGGAGACTGGCCATCGAGATAGACGGCACTGCACATGACCGGGGTGACCGGCCACAACGCGATGCGCGCCGCGATGACGAATTGAGGCAACGGGGATTTCGGGTGTTTCGGATAGCGGCACGCGAGGTGCTCGCCGATCTCGAAGCTGCAATTCGCGGCATCGTTGCCAACTGCGAGGCTCAGACACCCCTCCACCACCAGCCTGCGGCTGGCGGTCCCCCTCCCCGTTCCCGGGAGGTTTTTTGAGGCTATGACTATGATCAAATCCCTCCTCATCGCCAATCGTGGCGAAATCGCCTGCCGGGTTATCCGCACAGCGCGGAACATGGGCATCCGCACGGTGGCGGTTTATTCCGATGCTGACCGCAATGCGCTGCATGTGCACTCTGCCAATGAGGCCGTGCATATTGGCCCATCGCCTGCGCGGGAGAGCTATCTTTGCGGGGACAAGATCATTGCTGCGGCGCTCGCCACGGGGGCTGAGGCGATCCATCCGGGGTATGGGTTTCTTTCGGAGAACGCCGAATTTGCGCAGGCCGTGATCGATGCGGGGCTGGTTTGGGTCGGGCCGAAGCCTGCCTCGATCACCGCGATGGGGCTGAAGGATGCGGCCAAGGCGCGGATGATTGCGGCGGGGGTGCCGGTGACGCCGGGGTATCTGGGCGAGGATCAATCGCCCGAGCGCTTGCAGGCGGAGGCCGATGCGATTGGCTATCCGGTGCTGATCAAGGCTGTGGCGGGCGGCGGCGGCAAGGGGATGCGGCGGGTGGAAAGCTCTGCCGATTTTGCCGAGGCTTTGGCGTCATGCCGTCGTGAGGCGGCGTCCTCGTTCGGTGATGATCGGGTGCTGATCGAGAAGTACATCCTCTCGCCCCGGCACATCGAGGTACAGGTGTTTGGCGACAGCCACGGCAATGTTGTCCACCTGTTCGAGCGCGATTGCTCGCTGCAGCGGCGGCACCAGAAGGTGATCGAGGAGGCCCCTGCCCCCGGCATGGACGAGGCCACGCGCGAGGCGGTGTGCGGCGCGGCGGTGCGCGCGGCCAAGGCGGTGAACTATGAAGGCGCGGGCACCATCGAGTTCATCGCCGACGGGTCGGAAGGCCTGCGCGCCGACCGCATCTGGTTCATGGAAATGAACACGCGGTTGCAGGTGGAGCATCCGGTGACTGAAGCGATTACCGGTGTCGACTTGGTGGAATGGCAGTTGCGCGTGGCTTCGGGAGAGCCACTACCGAGGTCACAGAGCCAGATTCGCATGAAAGGTCATGCGATCGAGGCGCGACTTTATGCCGAGAATCCCGTGAACGGCTTCCTGCCCAGCATTGGAAGATTGGACTACTTCCGGCTGCCGATGAAAATTGAACCTTACGAATATGTTAGCGTAAATGGTTTCCGCTCCAAGTTCGAATATGATGCAGAAATCAGGGTCGATACGGGTTTCGAGGAGGGAGACGAAATCACACCGCATTACGACCCGATGATAGCAAAGCTAATCGCACACGGGCCGGACAGACTGGATGCAAGTATTGCTTTGAGCCAAGCCGTGGCATCTGTTCGGTGCTGGCCAGTCTCCACCAATGCGTCCATGCTCTACGCCTTATCGGTTGATCCCGATTTCACTAGGGGCCGAATTTCGACATCATTCATCGAAAATCACCCTGACGTCATATTTGACGAAGAACCAAGCCTGTCATTGTTGGGCAAAGCCGCGGATCTTCTCTCAGACTATACTGAGACGCCGACGTTGCAAGGATTTCGCGTGAATGCCAAACGGCAGGATGAAATTCCCCTTTCAGTAGATGGATCCGATGCAAAGGGTCTGTTGGGACTAGAATTTTCGGACACCTGGGATCACTACTTCCATGCCGATAAAATCGGCAGCGTCGTTTACGTCTCGTCATCCGGGCAAACACACAAAGTGACAGTTCGGGAGAACAGGGGCAACGGGATCGGGCAAGCTGGCGACGGCGCAATCCTCTCGCCCATGCCCGGCAAGGTCATTTCGGTGGATGTTGCGGCGGGGCAGTCTGTGACCAAGGGGCAGAAGTTGCTGGTGCTTGAGGCGATGAAGATGGAGCATGCCTTGACCGCACCGTTCGATGGTGTGGTGGCCGAGTTGAATGCGGTTGCAGGCGCGCAGGTGCAGGTTGAGGCGCTGTTGGTGAAGATCGAAAAGGCGAAAGACTGATGGCAGGGCGTTACTTCGATCAGTGGCAGGTGGGCGATGTGATCGCGCATGATATCCGGCGCACGGTGACCGAGACGGACAACCTGCTGTTTTCGGTGATGACGCACAATCCGCAGCCGCTGCATATCGATGCCGAGGCGGCGAAGGCCAGCGAGTTTGGGCAGATTCTGGTCAACGGGACTTTCACCTTCGCGCTGATGGTGGGGCTTTCGGTGGGGGACACCACGCTGGGCACGCTGGTGGCGAACCTTGGCTATGACAAACTGGTGATGCCCGCGCCCGTGTTCATCGGCGATACCATGCGCGCGACGAGCGAGGTGGTGGACCTGCGCGCCAGCAAATCGCGGCCCGATGCCGGGATCGTGACGTTCAAGCACGAACTGATCAACCAGCGCGATGAAGTGGCGTGCCGGTGTTTGCGTTCGGCCCTGCTCAAGGTTGCGCCAGCCTCTGCCTGAAGGCTTCACGCAACCAAGATTGCGCCGGGCCTCCGGGGCAATCGCGCCGCCACAGCGCGTGGAAGCGGTAGGCCATGCCGGGCCATTCGGGGATCGTCAGGCGCTTGAGGCGGCCTGAGGCGAGATCGCCTTCGATCAGGTGCATCGGCATGTTGCCCCAGCCGATGCCTTCGCGCATCAGAGCATGGCGCGCGCCGAGATCGCCCAGACGCCATGTGCTGGCAGAAAAGACCGAAAAATCGCGACCTTCGGTGAGTTTCGAACGGTCCGTCAGGACAAGCTGGCGGTGCTTGCGCGCCTCGCCCGGCAGGATCGATTCCATGCGGGCCAAGGGGTGATCGGGCGCGGCGACGGGGACCAGATCGACTTCGCCAATCGCTTCACGTTCAAGATCGGGCATGGCGACGAGTTCGGGGCCGCCGATGCCAAGCTGCGCTTCGCCATCCACTACCAACGCCGCGATGCCGCCAAGGGCCTCGACGTTCAGCCGCAGCAGGACGGTGGGAAACATATCCTGAAATTCGCGCAGGATCGCGGCGAGAAGCGGCGTGGGGAACATCACGTCGATGGCTAGGCCGAGTTCCGCCTCAAGCCCTTGGTTGAAGTTGCGCACGCCTGCGAGCAACGCATCGACATCATCGGCCACCGCGCGTGCCGTGGCCAGCATGGCCTTGCCTGCCGGGGTCAGCACCGGCTTGCGCGAGCCTTCGCGGTCAAACAGTGCAACGCCCAACTGGGCTTCGAGCGTGACGATGCCGTAGCTGACCACCGAGATCGCGCGCCCCAGCTTGCGCGCGGCACCATTGAAGCTGCCTTCATCGACCACGGCGAGGAACAGACGCAGTTGATCGAGCGTTGGCTGGCCAATGTCCATTGTTCTGGAGACTCCAATCTGAAAGTTCCGCTCATGCTGACCTTGTCGAAGCATGCTGGCGAGAGGTGGGTGCAAGCACCGTTCAAGAGGCTCAGGGTGAGCGGGTCTTTTGGGAAGTGAGCGGGTTTGGCATAAAGGTTATACGCAAGAGACAGAAGCTGTTCAAGTATTCCGAACATCCTGATCGATTTTATCGGGATATTCCGAAAGGCATGCAAGCCCTATCTCCACTTCAGCAGGACGGAACACCAACCGTCCGACCGGAGACATCGCCATGACCCAAACCATTACCAAGGCGCACATCGAACTGCGCCCCTTCGCCACGCTAGGCGCGGCCGACCACGGCTGGCTGGATGCGCACCATCACTTTTCGTTCGGCGGTTACCATGATCCGGCGCGTGTCAACTGGGGTGCGCTGCGGGTATGGAACGATGACCGGATCGCAGCCAAGAGCGGATTTCCGACGCATCCGCACAACGATATGGAAATCATCACCTATGTGACCAAGGGCGCGATAACGCACCGCGACAGTCTGGGCAACGAAGGCCGCACCGAAGCGGGTGACGTTCAGGTGATGTCTGCCGGAACCGGCATCCGCCATTCGGAATTCAATCTGGAAAGCGAAGAAACCCGCCTGTTCCAGATCTGGATTATTCCTGATCGCACCGGCCACGCCCCAAGCTGGGGTGCGCGCCCTTTCCCCAAGGATAGCCGGGAAGGACAGTTCGTGCCACTCGCTTCGGGTATTGCTGGCGATACCGATGTGCTTGCCATCAACGCCAATGCCCGCGTTCTGGGTGCGACGGTGAAGGCAGGCGAGACGGTTCGCTATGCACTGACCGAAGATCGCCACGCCTATCTGGTGCCTGCCACGGGCAAGGTGCGGATCGGCGATGTGGAGGCCAACGCACGTGACGGCGTGGCCATCACCGGCGTGACCGAAATCGTCATCACCGCCATCGAGGATGCAGAAATCGTCCTCGTCGACGCGGCCTGACCATGACCGAAATGTTCCCTCACATCCTCTCCCTGTCTCGACTTACGCCAAGGACTGATCCCATGTCTTCCATCGCTCTCGATGCGTCTCGCGCGTCCGCTACTCCCTCGGACTATCTGGCTGTGACCGGCCGCGTCCTGCTTGCCGCGATCTTCGTGCTGAGCGGCGCGTCCAAGCTGGCTGACCCCGCTGGCACCATCGCCTATATCGAAAGCGCGGGGCTGCCGCTGGCGACATTCGCCTATGCCGCAGCGGTCGCGGTTGAGCTGATTGGTGGCCTGCTGTTGATTGCAGGCTACCAGACCCGCATCGTTGCATTGGCTATCGCAGCGTTCAGTCTGGCAGCCGCATTCAGCTTCCATGCGAACCTTGCCGACCAGAACCAGTTCATCCACTTCTTCAAGAACGTGGCGATGGCTGGCGGCCTGTTGCAGGTTGCCGCGCTCGGATCTGGCCGCTTCGGTTTCGACCGTCGCTGAAACCTCTCCCACAGGACCGGAGTGCTTGAGCGCTCCGGTCCCAACTGCCTTTCTCCAATTACCTCTCCAAGGAGTATCCCAATGACACGTACCGCTTCCCCCCAGGTTCTGCCGCTGATCGTTGAGCGCTGGAGCCCGCGTGCTTTTGATGGTTCGGCCGTGCCGCAGGCAGACCTCGACGTGATCTTCGAGGCGGCTGGCCTTGCTGCCAGCGCCTATAACTATCAGCCTTGGCGCTTTGCCTTTGCGCACAAGGGCGACGCCAACTTTGACGCGTTCCTTTCGGCGCTGGTGCCTTTCAACCAGAGCTGGGCCAAGGAAGCAGGCGTGCTGGTGTTTGCGGTGTCGGACGAGTTCATGCGCAGCGACAAGGGCGACAACCCGAACCACAGCCACAGCTTTGATACCGGTGCAGCCTGGGCCAGTGCGGCGCTGCAGGCGATGCACATGGGCTATCACACCCACGGCATGACCGGGGTGGACTTCGAAAAGGCTGCGCAAGTGCTGAACGTGCCTGAAGGCTTCCGCGTGGAAATGGCCTTCGTGATCGGCAAGCAGGGTGATGTGAAGAACCTGCCTGAGATGCTGCAGGAACGCGAAGTGGTGAGCGACCGCAAGCCAGTGGGCGAAATTGCGTTTGCGGGTCCGTTTACCGCCTAACGCACAAGTGGCGCCGCCCGCGCATTTTCGCTAGGGCGGCGCCATGCTTCGTATCAATGAACTGAAACTGCCGCTCGATCACACGAGCGAAGACCTGCCTGCAGCGATCTGCGCGCGGCTGGGGATTGAGGCCGCTGACCTCGAACGCTTCCAGATTTTCCGGCGCGGGAATGATGCGCGCAAGAAGCACGCGATCTTGCTGACCTATGTGGTCGACTGCGTGGTGCGTGATGAGGCTGAAGTGCTGGCGCGGTTTGCGGGCGACCAGAACGTCAAGGCTACACCCGACATCTCCTACAAATTCCCGGTCATGGCCCCGGCGGGCTGGGATGGTCAGCGCCCGGTGGTCATCGGCGCAGGGCCATGCGGGTTGCTGGCGGCGCTGATCCTTGCGCAGATGGGGCTGAAGCCCATCATCATCGAACGCGGCAAAGCGGTGCGCGAGCGGACCAAGGACACTTGGGGATTGTGGCGCAAGTCGGTGCTGCAACCCGAATCAAACGTGCAGTTTGGTGAAGGTGGTGCAGGCACATTCTCGGACGGCAAGCTCTATAGCCGGATCAAAGACCCGCGCCATCTGGGCCGCAAGGTGCTGGTGGAGTTCGTGAAAGCGGGCGCGCCGGACGATATTCTGACCGAGGCGCATCCGCACATCGGCACGTTCCGGTTGGTGACGATGGTCATGTCGATGCGTGAGACGATCGAGAAGCTGGGCGGCGAATATCGCTTCCAGACACGGGTCGAGGATTTCGAGATCGAAACCGGCGCGGACGGAGAGCGCCAACTGGCCGGGCTGCACCTGTCTGACGGATCGTTCCTGCCAGCACGCCACGTGATCATGGCGGTAGGCCATTCGGCGCGCGATACGTTTCAGGTACTGTTCGACCGGGGTGTGCATGTTGAGGCCAAGCCCTTTGCCATCGGCGTGCGGATCGAGCATCCGCAAGGGTGGATCGACAAGGCGCGCTATGGCGCAAATGCGGGCAACAAGATCCTTGGCCCGGCGGCCTATTCCATTTCGCACACCGCCAAGAACGAGCGCACCGTCTATTCATTCTGCATGTGCCCCGGCGGGCGCGTGGTGGCGGCGACGAGCGAGGAAGGCCGCGTTGTGACCAACGGCATGAGCCAGTATTCGCGCGCGGAGTTCAATGCCAATTCGGGCATCGTCGTCGATATTGACCCGAACCGGGATTATCCCGGCGGGCCGATGGCGGGGATGGCGTTCCAGCGGCATTGGGAGAGCCTTGCCTATGAAGCGGGCGGGCGCAATTACATGGCACCGGGGCAGAAGCTGGGCGATTTTCTGGCTGACCGGCCTTCGACCGCGTTCGGTGATGTAATCCCCAGTTATCAGCCGGGCGTCCACCTGACCGAGCTGAAGAAGTGCCTACCCGACTATGTGATCGAGGCAATCCGCGAGGCGTTGCCGGTATTCGGGCGCATGGTCCCGGGCTATGACCATCCCGATGTGGTGATGACCGGCGTGGAGACGCGCACATCTTCGCCGGTGCGGTTCACGCGTGGGCGGGATTGCCAGAGCCTCAACACCCGCGGGCTTTATCCTGCGGGCGAAGGCGCAGGCTATGCCGGCGGCATCCTTTCGGCGGCGGTTGACGGGATCAAGGTGGCCGAGGCGCTGGCGGCAGACGTGCTGAAGTGAGCGTTCTGGACTTTGACGCGATTGTGATTGGCGCGGGCGCGGCGGGGCTGATGGCTGCGCTGACCGCCGGGCAGCGTGGACGGCGGGTGCTACTGGTGGATCATGCGGACGAGCCGGGGAAGAAAATCCTGATATCGGGCGGTGGGCGGTGCAATTTCACCAATATCCACACAGCGGCGGACCGCTACATCTCTGAAAACGCTCACTTCGCAAGGTCTGCGCTGGCGCGCTACACACCAGCGGACTTCATCGAATTGGTGAACCGGTATGCCATTGCTTGGCACGAGAAGACGCTGGGGCAGTTGTTCTGCGATGGCTCTGCGCGGCAGATCGTGGATATGCTCATGGCCGAATGCCGTGACGGTGGGGTTCGCTTTGCCTTTGGGCAGGCGGTTTCGGCGCTGGAGCATGCCGATGGTCAGTTCCGCGTGACGCTGGACGGGCAGGAATACCGCGCAACTGCGCTGGTGCTGGCAACCGGCGGACTTTCCATCCCGAAGATGGGTGCGACGGGCTTTGCGATGGAGGTCGCGCGGCGCTTTGGCCTGCCGGTGGTGCAGACCCGCCCTGCCCTCGTGCCGTTCACACTGGGTGAGGATGAGGCGCTGTTCCGCTCACTTTCAGGCGTTTCGGCAGAGGTTGTGGCGCGGTGGGGCAAGGCTGCATTCCGTGAGGCGGCGCTCTTCACGCACAAGGGGCTTTCCGGCCCGGCGATGCTGCAGGTTTCGTCATATTGGCAACACCGCACACCTATTGCAGTGGATTTCCTGCCGGATGAGCAGGCCGACTGGCTGATCGAGGAAAAGCGCGCGCGGCCCAAGGCGGGCCTGCGCTCTACCCTCGCCCGCCGTTTGCCAGAGCGGCTGGCAGAGGCTCTTGCCGGACGCATCGGGCTTGAGGGCGAGCTTGGGGCCTGTCGCGATGCCCCGTTGCGCGCGGCGCAAGAGCAACTGGCGCGCTGGCCGTTCCACCCCGATGGCACCGAGGGCTATGCCAAGGCCGAAGTCATGGCGGGGGGCATTTCCACCAAGGCCCTATCGCAAAAGACGATGGGAGCGAGCAAGGTGCCCGGCCTCTATGCCATCGGCGAGGCGGTTGACGTGACCGGCTGGCTGGGCGGCTACAACTTCCAGTGGGCGTGGGCGAGTGGCCGCGCGGCGGGCGAAGCGGTCTAATCGCCTATCAGATCGACGTAGGCGACAACGTCGTTGTCCGTGGCGATGAACAGGCCATCCTGAACCTCTTCCGGCTGTGCTGCGGCCAGTTCTAGCGCGCGGTGCAAGGGGCCGTAAAACAGGGTTTCCGCCGATCCGCCATCGGGACCGTCTGCAAGGTGGTAGAGCCGGACGGTCACATCATCGTGGGTGGTGCGCATGAAAACATCTTGGCAGCTACGCTTGCGAGTGTCACGCTTGGTCAGGGGGCAATATTGCGGTTTGGAAATGCAAGCTCGTCGATCTTGCTTTTTTCAAGCTTTCATAGAAACTTAATCGGGCTATTTGTTGATTGTTGACGATATGCCCGACAAAGTAGCCTTACGCAGAAGCCCTGCCACCGCAGCGTAACACCGTTGTGAGCATTCGAGTACGATCAGCCAGGCAGGTCGGGGGAAAACACGTTTTGATGTGCGAAAGCAAACGAGGCAGAGCCAGATCTGCGTCAAGGACAGATGCGTGCCATCCCGCAAACGGGGGCGGGCAGCCGTGTGCGCAGGAAAGAGCAACTTCGCTGTGACCACGCTTCGCATCAAGTTATGGATTGCGCTGTTGTTCGTGCTCGCGCTGGTGGCCACGCCGACATTCGTTGCTTCGAAGGCGATCAAGACAGTCAGCGCGCATTTTGCATTGAGCGATGCGTCGGCCCAATCATTAAGCGCTTTGCAACGGCTGACCGTGCTTGGCTACACGCTGCAGCAGGAGCGGTTTACCCACCCGGCGGACTTTGCGCAGGAGCGCGAGAGCTACGTTGACGGGGTCCGCGCGCATGTGACCAATGCCGACCGCTATTTGAACAACGAGATCCGCCTGCTGAGCGAAACTCCGCTGCCACCTGAACGCCGGGCCGCTGCGATCACGGAAGAAATGAGCCAGCGTGAACAGTTGCAGCGGATCGGCACTCACCTTGAAAGGGCACTGCTCAGCCCGGAAGTGGATACCCAGTGGGAAGACCTGGCGCTGGCCGCGATCAACGTGGAAGAGCGCGAGGTCAAGACTACCCAGCGGATATCGACCGAGGCTTTGGCCAGCGTGATCTGGACGCTGGCAGGCACCGTGGCGATCGTGGGCCTGCTGGGCCTGCTTGGCGTGCTGTGGGCACAGCGCCAGATCATCCGCCCGCTTCGTCATCTGTGGCGCAGCACCCAGGCGATTGCCGAGGGTGAATACGCACAGCGCGTACCATCCATCGGGACGAGTGAGTTCCGTGCGATTGCGGGCAGCTTCAATGTCATGGCGGAAAAGATCGAAGCTGCGGCCAATTCTATGCGCCAGACCAATGACGAACTGGAACGCGCCGTGGCACGCCGGACACGGGAGCTTGCTGCAACCAACCGTTCGCTTGAAAGGGCGAACCGCCTGCGACAGCAGTTCCTTGCCGATGCCAGCCATGAAATGCGCACCCCGCTTTCGATTATGCGAAGCGAGGCGGAAATTACGCTGCGCGATCCGCAAGCCAACCCCGAAACATTGCGTGGATCACTCGACAGGGTGGTCCGTCATTCGAAGCTGATGGCCGAAATTATCGAAGACATGCTGCAGATTGCGCGCGCAGAGGAGCCGTTGCTGCAGACGAATATCGCGCCTCTGGATGCCGTGTCTGCGGTGCATAGTTGCGTCGACGATTTCCGCCGCGTCATCGAGGCTGACGGAGGAACCATCCACATAAGCAAATCCATCGACGCGCTGATGGTCGAAGGCGACGAGACCCGGCTGAAGCAGGTCATTCGCATCGTCGTCGACAATGCCGTATGCTATTCATCGGAAGCGCCCGAAGTGGACGTGACTGTGGCCGCCGAAGACGGTGAAGCGTTGATCACCGTGACAGACCACGGCAACGGGATAGCCGCAGAAGACATCCCCCACCTGTTCCAGCGCTTCCGGCGCGGCAGCCGTAAGGCAGGCACATCCCCGCTTGGCAATGGACAGGGTCTGGGCCTGTCGATCGCCCGGTCGATCATGGAAGCAATGGGCGGGACGATCAGTCTTGCAAGTCAATTGCAAAAAGGAACTACCGTTTCCATCCGTCTTCCGCTTATGTCCGAGGCAGAACTGATCAACGGAACCAGATCATGAAACTGCTGATCATCGAAGACGAAGTAGAACTCGCCGCCGTGCTTCATCGTGGCCTGTCCAACGAGGGCAGCACGGTGACGCTGGCGACAGACGGCAGCACCGGGATCGAACTGGCCTGCAGCGTTGCCTTCGATTTTATCCTGCTGGACGTGAACCTGCCTGATCGGAACGGCTTTGAGGTTTGCGAAACCCTGCGCAGCGCAGGCGTGATCACACCGATCATCATGGTCACCGCGCGCGATGACGTTGCCGATCGCATCCGTGGGCTGAAAAGCGGTGCGGATGATTACCTGTCCAAACCGTTCGCCTTTGGCGAATTGCTGGCCCGCATGGATGCGGTGCAGCGCCGTGTGGACCGGCCATCGTTCACCCCGCTGCATCCTGATGGCAGCATGACCGTGGGCGACCTGCACTTCGATCCCCGCACGATGACGCTGACCCGCAGTGGCAATCCGGTGCAGCTGACGGTCAAGGAAATGGGCGTGCTTAGGCTGCTGATGGAATCGCCGGGATCGGTCATCTCTCGCAGCGAAATCCTGCGCACCGTCTGGGGTATCGAGGACGACCCACTGACCAACATCGTCGAAGTCTATCTCAGCCGTCTGCGGCGAAAGCTCAATGCGCTCGGGCCTCCGATTGTCGAGAACGTGCGCGGCTTTGGCTATCGTCTGATAACGTAGGGCGACCTTCCCTGCACCACTCTCGATGCCACGACGGCGTCGCCTTTCGGCAATGACGAACGGTTCAGTTCAATCGCACGGTGCGGTCACCATCAGCGCGATGGTATGCATGCCGAGTAGCAGCCTATGGCGTTGATCAAACAGCGCTTTCTGATTGAGGCGCTATCAACTTGCCCACAATCGCACCCAGTTCATCAATGTTGGTGGGCTTCCACAACACGGGAATTTGCGATGACGACATGATCTGCAGCGTTTCGGGCGAACCATCGCCGGTAATGAACACAGCAGCAATGCCGGGCCATTTACGCGTAGCCAGCGCCACTGCGGCGTCGCCGCGCTCACTGTCGGCCAGATGCCAGTCGGATATGATCAAATCGGCAGGGCTGCCATCAAGCGCTCCAAGCTCATTCAAGCTGGACACCGCGCGGACATCAGCAGCGATCAAGCCTAGCAGATCGGCCAGTGCGATGCGGGCACCGTCATCGTTATCAATCACAACAATCCGCAAATTGCTGAGCGCTTCGCGTCCCGTCGTCTTGGCAACGCGCGGGGGGCGGATCGTGCGCACTTCGGCCAGCAATGGCAGATCGATGAAGATTGCCGCGCCGCTGGTCCAGCGCAGATCAAGGCCCAGACTGCCGCCCACGAGCCGGGCCATTTCGCGCGATACGGCAAGGCCAAGCCCCATGCCCTGCGCCTTGCCGCGTGCCACGGCGCCTTGTACATAAGGCTGGAAGCAGGTCTCTGCGTTTTCGCCAAAGCCCACGCCATCGTCGATGACATAAACCCTTACCCGGTTGCCGATACGCCGGGTCAGGACCAGAAGCCGTTCGCCTTGGGCATGGGTACAGGCATTGTGCAGCAGGTTGCGCAAAATCCGCGAAAGCAGGTGCGGATCGGTTCGCACCCGCAGTGATCCGCCGAACGCTTGCAGCCGCATCCCGGCATTGCGGGCAATCACTTCATGTTCGGCAGCCAGTGTGGTGATCAGCGGGCCAAGGTCGACCGCACAGATCGCGGTCGGCATCGTCCCGCTTTCCAGCCGCAAATGCTCGAGCATGCGATCCAGCAAAGCGTTGGCTTCCTGAAACGCCTGCCGCACCCCGTTTTCGGCGCGGGCACGCAATTGTTCCTTTGGGTTCATTGAAAGCTGCTGGAAAAACAGCATCGCGGCTTGCAGCGGTTGGCGCAGATCATGGCTGGCTGCCGCAATGAAGGTCGTGCGGTCATCGCGCGCCTTCTGCGCCTGTTCCAGCGCGACTTCCAGCTCCGCTGTGGCTTCTTCGGCTTTCAACCTTGATCGGATCGCGCTGCGCACTGCATATTTCAGCGACAGCGCAACGCCGATCATCAGCAGGCCATATGCCGTCAGAAACAGCGCGAGCGATATGGCGTAGCTCGAATCACTTTGCAGAAAGAACATCGCGGTTGAACCGAATATGGCGAATACGGCAAAGGTGATGTTGGCAATGGCTTCCGCCGTAGAGATGACCTGAGCGCTGATCGTAGCGCAGAAGAAGACCACCATCAGCAATTGCAACTGCTCGCTGATGTGGGGAAAAAACAACCACACCATCGAGGCTACGGCGAGGTCAAACAGGACCGTTGTGACATTGCCAGCCCGCGCCCATACCGTCGCGAGTTCCAAATCATCGGGACGACGGATCAGCACTGTCAGCGGAAGCGCTATCAACAGGGCAATAACTATGCCCATGAACCATGTCCAAGCCATCAGGTTGGCCGGCGGAACGATAGGCTTGAACAGCATGTGCACGTAGATGAACGTGCCCGCGATCAGGAACGTCATCAGACCGGCCATTGTAAATTCGATCCGGGATTCTGCGGCACGGATGCGCTGGTGTTCGCTGGCCTGCCTTGTTTTGCCCGTTTCCTGCCCCGTCATGCGCTGTCCTCCGCCGTCAGGCTTGTGGCTTGCGTTTGTGTAAGGCGCAACTACCCGCCTGTGTGGCCTCTCCGGCGGCTAGGCCATTTTTTCTGTTGCCATCATCGGCAACCTGCAAATCAGGCTGGATTGATCAGGCCCATTGCGCGCGCGCGCGCAGCGGCCTCCATGCGATTGGCGACGCCAAACACGGCGATGATCTGGGCAACATGAGCCTTCACCGTGGCCGGGGAAATCGCCAAATCACGCGCAATCTCCTTGTTTGATCGGCCTGCCGATACTTGCTGCAAGACCATGACTTGGCGATCGGTGAGTGTCCCATAGCCGGCTTCTGAAAACTGCACTGCCGATGCAGACGTTGCTGCTTCGGGCGTCGTTTCAAATGCAGGGCGCGCCGCATTGGCATTGCGCATCGCAAGTTCACCAATGCCGCTGGGCAAATAAACGCCGCCAGCCAGAACAAGCCGCACCGCTGCCTCGACCACTGGCGGACTTGAGGATTTGGGCAGGAAACCGTGCATTTGCAGATCAAGTGCAAGCATCAGATCTGCCTCGTCTGCCGAGCCTGAAAACAGCATGAAGCGCGCCTGCGGCAAAGCCGCCTGCAACGCCCTTATCCCGGCGCGGGTATCCTCACCGGGAATGTGAAGATCCAGCAAGCACAAGCCGATTTCGCGATGTTCCGCCGCAATTGCGGTAGCGTGCCGATAGTCATGGGCAATGCGGACCGTGGCATCAAAGGCACTTTCGATCATCATTGCGATGGCTGATGCAACAATCGGATGATCGTCACACACCAATATTTCCACGATATTCTCCCCAACGCGCGTCCGCAGGTTACGTGGGCATGCCGGGGAAGACAAGACTGTTGGCAGTTTGTGCGCTGCCGATTCGTCCACTTTTGCAAGGCGGGCCAGCAGGTGGCGCAGGTCCGGGCTTGTCGATGGCCTAGGCCATGTGGCTAGGCCATGTGGCCGATGCGTCGATGCACCCCATAACCCACTATGCTGCTTACTAAATCAGCCCACCGAACCGGACGATGCTTCATAATCGGTGTGGTGGGCCGGGCTGCCGAACCTCCGGTTCCGGCGGCGCAAACAGCAGGGGAACGGCACCATGACCAAGCGCGCAAAGCCAGCTTCGAAACTGGCCAATCTGGAACGCCGTCACATCGGCCAGCGTCTTATCGCCATGCTTCTTGCTGGAAGCGCCCTTACCGTGCCGCAGGCAGCGCTGGCACAAACCGCTACGTGGAACGGCAATGCCAGCGGTGATTTCGGTACGGCCGAAAACTGGAGCACTGGCGCGGTTCCCGGCAATGCGAACACTGCAACGGTCGACGGTGCCGGTGGGCCAAACCAGCCCACGGTCAACAATACGCAATCGGTGGCGCTGACAAGTGTTACGGGCGGCTCGCTCACCCTCGCCTCCACCCTGACTTCACCGACGACCGCAGTGTCAGGCACGGGCAATTTGGTAATCCTCAACACAGGCACGCTGACAGGCGATCTGAACGTGACCGGCGCTGGCACCGTAAACAATGCCGGGGCGATCAATGGCACCGTCTCGCACGGTGGCGCGACCTTCACCAACGCAGGGTCGATTTCCGGCCTTTTTGTCAACCTTGCAAATTTCACTTCAACCGGCACGATCAACGGTGGTCTGGACAATGTCGCCGGAGGAACCGCCAATCTGGCAGGCGCGCTGGGCGGCCCGGTCACCAATGCAGGAGCGCTGATTGTCGGCGGCAATCTGACGAGCAGCGGCGGCAGGGTGACCAATCAGGGCACCGGTACGCTTGTGATCAATGCAGGGGCAAACTGGACGGGCGTTGGCGAAGTGACCACCGGTTCCAGCGCGGTCGACGGAATCTTGATAGGCGGATCACTGTCGCTGGTGCCGACAGCGGGCTTCAGAGTGAATGAAGGCGCTTTGGTTCGCGTGGCAACGGGCGGCACGCTTTCGCTCGACAATCCAGCAAACGGAAGCGGGGCGGACAGGATCATCTTGGCGTCAAATGCGCGATTCCGGAATGAAGGAACAGTCAATGCTGCCATCACGAGCGTCATCGGAAGTTCTGGTGGTGAGTTTGTAAATGAAGGTCTGTGGAACGGCTCGCTTCTTGTCAGTGAGGGCCACAGCGGTGTCAACAATGGAACTTGGATATTGCCGGACGTTGTTGGCCTGGCCGATTCTGCGATCAGGGGGCGCTTTGTAAACAACGGAAGTCTGAACGGTCAGATCGTTGTGGATCGGGCGGGCGGCGAAACCATCAACCTTGGTACGGTGGAGAACACTCTTCTGGGTTCTGTAAGCCGTGCGACAACAGGCGGCATAATCGACAATCGGGCCAGTTGGACAGGAAACCTTGTCGCCCGCACCAATGGCATTGTGCGCAACAGCGGGACGATCACGGGTGCGATCGTCAATGAGGCGACAGGAACTTTAACATCGACCGGAACCATCACGGCGGGCCTCGACAATAGCGCCGCCGCCACGATTAGTGGCACACTGGGCGGGCCGATCAACAATCTTGCTGGAACGCTGACAGTGAACGGTGCGCTGTCGAGCAACGGCGCGCTGCTCAATTCAGGCACGGGCCGCATTGTGGTGAATGCAGGCGCGGTGTGGAGCGGGCTGACGGCCATCAGCAACGCCGCGCAGTTGGACAATAGCGGCACGATCGTGGGCCGCATTGTCAACACAGTCGATGGCAGCCTTACTTCAACCGGCAGCATCACCGCAGGGCTGGAAAACGCAGGCAACGCAAACATTGGCGGTACGATCATCGGATCCATAGACAATACGGCGGGAACGCTGGGCATCAATGGCACCGCCCTGAGCGACGGGGCGTTGACGAACTCTGGCAATGGTGTGGTCAACGTAGGTCTCGGGGCGACGTGGACGGGCCTTGCCGGGATCGAAAATCGCAGCACTGCGGAAGTGGGCATGGTTGTCGTGGGCGATCTGACCACGGGCGGCATCTTCCGCACGTCCAGCAACGTCGTGGGCAATCCGCCTGCGGTGGTCGATGTGGATGGCGGGACGCTGACTATCCTTGCCGGGGGGCAACTGATCATCGGCGATACGATCAGCCCATTCGGCGTCGACACGCCGGGGAGTGGCATCCTCCAGGTCAGCCGCAACGCCGCGTTTGAAAGCAATGGCACGCTGGACGTGCAAGGCACGCTGTCCATCGGCGCCGCGTTTGAGGCAACCGGCCTGCTCGAAATCACGGGCGGCGGGCTTGCTCGCGCCGCCTCGCTTTGCCTTGGCTGCGGCAATGCAAGCTTCGCCGGAACCGGGGAATTGACTGTCGATGACACCAATGGCTTCGGCGCGCGCTTCGAGTTTACGTCCGTGAACGGGCAGCTTGCTGTCGGCAATGGCACCGCTGGCGGCGGCGTGGGCAGGATCATCGTCCGCAACGGAGGAAGCTGGGCCAGAACCACGGCATCCACTTTCGGCATGTCCATAGCGTCCGGTTCGTCGCTGCTGGTCACAGGGCTTGGTTCCACTTTCGATCTGCCCTCACCGCTGGTTGCAGGCGGCAGCGTGACTTTTGAAGACCGAGCGCAAGGCACCATTGGCTCGCTTGAACTGCAGGATGGGACGATGCGGGTTCTGGGCGGCGCGATGCTAAGCCAGACAGACGGCAACGTGGCCAATTGGAGCTTCGGCCAGCAGGCCCGGGTGCTGATCGCGGGGCGTGACACACACGTCACGGTCAATGGGGCGCTGTCCATCGGCAGCAGCAATGTGGGCGAAGGGTCTGGCGATTTCATCGTAGAGGATGGCGCAGTCCTGAGCGTTCTGGGCAGCAGCCCCAGCGGGCTTGCAAATGGCGAAAACCGCAACCTGATTATCCGTAGCGGCGCGCAGGCCACGCTTGCAGGCGGGCTGTCGGTCAATCGCGGCACGGTGTTGTTGCAGGATGCGAGCCTTGCGATGTCCGGCCCGATGGACATGAACGGCAACTTTGCGGGCAATGCGCTGACCCTGTTCAACGCCAGTTTCAGCGCCAGTTCCATTTCCGCCAATGCCAACGCGGTTCACGGCAATTCGATCATCAATCTGGGCGGCACGGCAACGGGCGCTGCGGGCGCGGTCGGATCGTTCGATGTTGGGCAGATCACGCTGGCGGGCAGCGGCAACATCGCGTCGCAGTTCATCATCAATCATACGGCCACCGATTTCGTGATCGGGTCCAACTTCATTGGTTTTGGCGGGATCATCCGGCATCTGGCCGGGGACACGATCTTTACCGGCAACCAGTCGGATGCTTCCTACAGCGGGCAGACCCTGCTGACCGGCGGCACGCTCAGCGTCAACGGCACGCATGGCAACAACGCGCATGTGATGACCGTGTCGGGCGGCGCGGTGCTTGGCGGATCGGGCCGGATCAACGGCACGGTGACCATCGGCAACGCCACGCTGGCCGCAGGCAACAGTCCGGGAACGCTGACGTTCGGCAACGATCTGATGCTAGGCGCAGGCAGTATCCTTGCCTTTGAACTGGGCGCGCCCGGCGGCGTGGCCGGAGTGGACAGTGATCTGGTGACCGTAGGCCGCAATCTGACGCTTGATGGCACGCTGGACGTGATCGATGCAGGCGGCTTTGGTGAAGGGCTTTACCGCCTGTTCAACTATGGCGGCGCGCTGACTGACAACGGGCTGGAACTGGGCGCACTGCCCACCGGCGTTACCCCGGCCAGCCTCGCGATCCAGACCTCGGTCGCCAACCAGGTGAATCTGATCTTTGCAGAAGGCGGCACCACGCCACCCGACGCTCCCACGTCCTTCCCGTTCTGGGATGGCAGCGCGACAATGGCAAACGGCCAGATCGAAGGTGGCAGTGGCACATGGACAACAACCAGCGCCAACTGGACCACGACTGCTGCAACCGCCAACGGGGCCTTCAACCCCGAAGACTTGCTGATCTTCACCGGTTCCATGCCGGGCGAAGAGGAACAGGTGCAAGGCGCGACCTTTGCACGGTTGGCACCACAGATCACCGCCGCCTTGCCTTCTGCCAGCGCTGGAACGGTAACCGTCGATGCATCTGAAGGCGCAATCACGCTTGAAAATGGCATGCAGTTTGCCGTTACGGGCTACACCCTGACCGGCGATGACATCGTGCTTGCCGCAACTGAACCCTGCGGAGAATGCTCACCCCTGCCGGGCCAGACCATTGTGCGCGTGGGCGATGGCACCGATGCCAGCGCCAGCTTTGTCGCCACCATCGAATCCCGTCTGGTCGGAGAATCCGGCTTGCTCAAGACCGATCGCGGCACGCTGATCCTGTCTGGCGCGAACAGTTATTCGGGCGGGACGGAGATTGCCGACGGCATGTTGCAGGGCGATGCCACCAGCCTGCAAGGAGACATCGCGGTCGGCAGCGGCGGCATCCTGCTGTTCACCCAGGGCGATGCCGGAACCTATGAAGGCACGCTTTCGGGCGCTGGCATCGTGGCCAAGCAGGGCGCGGGCATGTTGCGGCTGACCGGCGAATCCTTTGCGTTTGACGGTACGGCGTCATTGACCGAAGGCGAACTGGCCGTGGACGGCGCGCTGGGTTCCGCACTGTTCACGCTGGAAGCCGGCGCAGCCGCAACGCTTTCGGGCGCGGGGCGCATCGGCGGTTCAGTGGTGGTAGAGGACGCCACCGTATCACCCGGCGGCAATCCGATCGAGCGGGTCGAACTGCGCTTCGCTGCTGCTGCTGCTGCTGCTGCTGTTTCTGCTGCCGCCCCCGCCAATCCAGTGGGCCTGCTTACCATCGACGGCGATTTCTCGCTGACCAGTGCCTCTATCCTCGCCTTCCAGCTTGGCGATCCTGCTGTCGAAGCGGGCCTTGCCAGCGACCTTATCAATGTCGGCGGCAATCTCACGCTCGACGGGACGCTGGATGTGACCGACGCTGGGGGCTTCGGCGCGGGGCTTTATCGCCTGATCAACTACGGCGGCACGCTGATTGACAATGCCCTTGTCGTGGGCACCACGCCCGAAGGCTTCACGCCTGCAGACCTCACCGTGCAGACGTCGGTCGCCAATCAGGTCAACCTGCTGGTGGCAACGCCGGTGACCAGTTTCACCTTCTGGGATGGGGCGAATATCGCCAGCGACAGCACGGTCAACGGCGGCACAGCCACCTGGCGCGCCGACACCACCAACTGGACCATTGCCGACGGCACCCGCAATGGCGTGGTCGATCCTGCGCAACTGTTGATCTTCGCCGGAACCGCAGGCACCGTCACGGTCGACAATGCCGGCGGTCCTGTCCGCGCCACCGCCGGTCTGCAATTTGCCACCAATGGTTACCGCATCGAAGGCGGCGCGATTGCGCTTGATGGCGCAACGGCCACCATGCGTGTGGGCGATGGCACTACAGCAGGCGCAGGCTTTACCGCCACAGTCGCCTCGGCGTTGACCGGGTCGGCCAGCCTTGAAAAGACCGATCTTGGCACGCTGGTCCTTTCCGGCATGAACACCTACGCGGGCGGCACCCGCGTGTTAGGCGGGACACTGCAGATTGCCGACAACGCAGCGTTGGGTGCGTCGCAAGGCGGGGTGACGCTCGATTTCGGCACGCTGCGCGCCACTGCCGCTCTCAGTTCGGCCCGCAACTTTGCGATCGGCAACAGCGGCGGCACGATTGATAGCGGCACAAATGCGCTCACGCTTTCAGGCAGCCTCAGCGGCACCGGCAACTTGCGCCTTGTCGGCAGCGGCGCACGCACGCTGTCGGGCAATAGCAGCACCCTGCTCGGAAACACCACGCTGTCCGCTGGCTCGCTGGTCCTGACCGGGTCGCTTGGCGGACGGCTGTCCGTTGCCGCGCCTGCCATGCTGACCGGCACCGGGCGGGCGGGTAACCTTGATCTGTCGGGCACGTTCAGTCCCGGCGCAGCCACCGGCAATACCGCAACCTTCACTCTGACCGGCGATTTCGTGGTCCGCGCCGGGTCTACCCTGCAAGTCGATGTGGTGGCCAGCGGCGCGGCTGACCGGGTGGAAGTCGGCGGGCGGGCGCTGCTGGAAGGCGGCACCGTGGCCATCAACACGCTCGACCCCGATCTGAACTACACCAACGGGACCGTCTATCGCATCGTCAACGCCACCGGCGGGCTTACCGGCACATTTGCGGGATTGACCGAAACCTCGGCCTTCCTCGATTTCGCCCTCGGCTATGATCCGACAGGCGCGTTTCTGACCACCACGGTCATCCGCCAGTTCCCCGATGTGGCGGAAACCTTCAACCAGATTCAGGCAGCCTCTGCGCTCATGGATCTTGGCCGGGTCAGCGGAAGCAATGCGCTGGCCACGTACAACGCCATCCTGCTGCTGAGTGCAGAACCCGCCCGTGCGGCCTTCGATGCCACATCGGGCGAAATCTACCCCACCTTGCTGGCCAGCCGCCAGCGCGCCGGACTGGCTCTTGCCGGGCGGATTGCCATGCGCGGACGAGCGGGCGGGAACGAAGGACTGGCGCTGTGGGGCGGCGTGCTGGGTGATCGTGGCCACGTGGATGGCGATGGCAATGGTGCGCGCTCAACGACAGACGGCTTTGGCTGGGAAAGCGGCCTCGATTATCGCGGCACGGACAATCAATGGGCGCTGGGCTTTGGTGGCGGCTGGCAAGAGGGTGACGTCACCCTGCGCGGCCGTGGATCACGCTCAAAGACCGATGCATGGCACATCGGCGGCTATGCCCGATACGGCAGCGGTGGCACCGGCTTCAGCATGGTGGCAAGCCTTGCCCACGCCGATGCCGATGCCAGCGTCACCCGCCAGATCGGCTTCGGCACCGTCTCGCGCACGGCGGTTTCACAGGTTGATCTGCGCACGACGGCGGCGAGCGGCGAAATGCGGTTTGGCTTGGGCAACGGCGCTCTGGCTGTCGGCCCGCTGGCCAGTGTAGACCATGCATCGACCCGGCTGAGCCGCGTGGCAGAAACCGGTGCAGGCGCGCTCAACCTTTCCGGTGCGGGCAAGCGTGAAGGCTGGACTCGCTTTGGCATTGGCGGCTTTGCCCGCTATGGCCTTGGCAGCGGCTTTGCCGATGTCGCCTTGCGGTATGTTCACCGCAGCCGGGGCGCTACGCAAATCGATCTCAGCATGGAAGGATCGCCCACCGGCCACGCCGTGCGTGCCGCAGGTGGCAGCCGTGTCGCTGTGCGAGTTGATGCCAGCAGTGAATTTTCCATCGGCAACCGCTGGGCTATCAGCGGCAATCTGGGTGCCACACACGCCGACAAGGAAGGCCAGATCGATGGCAGCGTGCGGCTAAGCTACAGGTTTTGATTGAACCATCGGCGTGATCGCATCAACGCGACAGAAACCGCAACACGGTTTGCAACTCATTGCAAACCACTACCCACGATTATCACTAAGTCTTTGAAAAATGGTAGCGGAGGAGGGACTCGAACCCCCGACACGCGGATTATGATTCCAACGGCAACGCCGATAGACGCGTCTACGTAGCTGCTATTTGAGTTCGGCTTCTGACTCTAACAATTGAACGAAATCAATTGGATCGTTAAAATAGTTTCGATATGCAGATCGAAGCTGGTTTGGGTTGTCTGACCGAACGTAGACTGCGTTAAGACTAGACTCCTCAGCCTCTAGTTCGGTTGCCTTTTCAATCGCAAGGGCGGCGTTCTTAAATGACAAGACTTCCAGTTGCAGCTGTCCTGCCTCGTTTCTCTGGATGTTGAGAACGTTGTGATGCTTAAGGTTGTTGCCGACCTCAAACTGCTTTAGAGCGCGTAATCTCTGCATAATACCTAATTTATTCTCAAGTATTTGGAGCTCAGCTTGCAATGCACTTGTGGTATGATCGGTAAATGCATTAAATAAACCTTCATAATTTCGAGCAATTATTTCGCTTGATAGCGCAAAAAAACGCCCTCTCTCTGTCTGATCAAGTTCAAATTTTGTTCTCTCTCCATCCAGGAGATCAGAAATTTCAACTGCGGTTGCCCAAGCATGTTGGGCGCGGGTTCTATACTGGACTTCTACGGTCAATCCATTCCAAAGACCCCTTTCATTATTCCTACGATGGCCTCGCGGATAATGCTTATACACATCATGAATACCCCTATATCCGGTAGCTTTTGGGTGCAATATATAGTTATACTTGTCAGGTTCATGACGTAACTCATGCTCAACATTTCGCATGACTTCACTTGAATGCACGTAGTCCCGAAAATTCGTTAAGTCTTTGATGGAGTCGAATATCATTCTGCAACCCGCAAAATCATGCATTGCAGTCACATCTGAGATCAAAAAGTTACCGTCATTGTCTTTTCTTTGAAGTTTATCGTCAACTGTTCGCTTCCGCTTCAAACGCTGAGCAAATTCAACGTCAAATGAACGTTTTGAAATATGGCGCTTAATCCAAGCTTGGAAGGTATTGATGACATAGCCGTGCGACGCACGCCATTGATCAACCAAGGCAATTTCAGTGTCGGTCGCATTCCCCGCAGCAATCGCTTTGCCAGCGCGTCTGACGGCACTTTTGCTATGGGGAGGCTGCGGATATGACATTGGTATACCTAGGGATTAAACCCCAATTCAATCAAGCTTTGAATCCCTAGTTTTAAGATTAGCCGTGTTAAGTAAGTGATGCCAAGCTCATGCAGCCATCAGCCCACGCTCCATTTCACCCATAAGATCGACGTCCTTCGCAGGGTCATGAAACAGGTGGCCGTAAACGTCATATGTCATAGTGATCGATGAATGCCCCAGCATCGTCTGGATCTTCTTCGGCGGCCATCCCTGTTCTATGAAAAGCGAGGCGGCAGCGTGGCGCAGGGCATGCATCGAGAACCGCGGCGTGCCGTTGCCGTCCACGATTCCACACTCCGTCATGAGCGGCTTGAATACACGATTATAAATGTTCGAATGCGTCTCGACCTTGCCGACGCCGTTAGGGAAGACGAGATCAAGCTCGCCGGGAGGGCATGAAAGCTTCCATTCCTTGAGAACCCGTGCCAGTTGCGGCCCCATCGGTATTTCACGGCGCCCTGCCTTGCTCTTTGTGCTTCCCATTTCGCAATAACGGTCAGCACGCTTGCGCACAGTGATGATGCTGCGCTGCAAGTCCACCGAGTCCCATGTCAATCCGCGCAGCTCGGACATACGCATACCGGTAAAGATTGCGGTCATAATGATCGGCTGGTGCTTCGCAGGTGCCTTGGAGATCAATGCTCTGATTTCATCTTTGGTGGGAAACACGCGATCAGGATCATGACGGCTGGTGCGCCGAAGTTTTGCTTCGCGCGCGACGTTATAGACGACCAACCCTCGCTCAATCGCCGCATTGATCATCGAGCGAAGCGTCGTGAGGCACTTCTTTGCCATCGCCCGCGAACTGTTCGTGAGCATGTCATCAAGGAATTCGCGGACATCGGCGACAGTCAGATCCTTGAGCTGAAGATGCCCTATCTTCGGCTCAATGTGGTTCCGCACATGTCCCCGATAGGAGTGCATCGTCGCACGTTCGAGTTTCTCGACTTCGCAACGCCGCAACCACATGTTCGCAACTTCGGAAATAGTCCACATGTCGGCAATGATATTCATAAATTCTCCTAGCTTGCTGTTGAAGCAATATTCTAGGAGACGCGGAGTGATGTGTCGGGCTATTTTTGCTCCTCTTCATTGGAATTTTGCGCCGTCTCGCTTTTCTTTTTCAGATCCATAAGATAAATCGAAATCTGGCGCACGCTTGACCAGTTATCGATGATGAACCGCCGTTTCTCGGCAAGGGTCGCACGCGAATAATGATATGATATCTGATCGGCTCTCGAAGGTGCTGACCGCTTCTTTCGCAGTCCGGCAACCGTCGTGGCTCTATACACGGACATTTCACCCGCCTTGATCGCCTCGAGCAGATCCTCTCGCCCTTCTCTTTCAAGACGATCAAGAAGATAATTGTTATCGCGTTTTACTGTCTTTGCCATATCCCTTTATAGACGCGTCTACGCTGGCGTGTCAACGCTACGGCATTACGTCCCAGAAATTCCACGCTTGGTCGTTCACCGTTGCGCATTCGCTCCTAAAATCGGCCTTGCTTATGCTATACTGATGGCAAGCCAGACAATGGCCCGCGACAGACGGTCAGCCACCGCGCGTTGTCATAGCACAAGGGATTTAGCCGCCTGCCCTGCGGCAAAGCGAAGGCCGGGACGTAGACCGGAGTCGAGCGAGTGCGCGCCATGGGAAAATCAGCCGCAACCACCGGCTGGTAAAAGCCCCGCTCCAGTGAGCGAAAGGTTGCATCAAGATGGGGCGGATAGCCCCTCCCTCGCGAAGGTTGAAGGAAAGCCAAGCAGGGTGCTTCCAGCAATGCTGGATAACCGGACGGGCCGAGAGGCCGGGGTTTCGGAGCAAGTCGATCGGTAAGGCGTCCCACCGATCCCAGTTGTCGCTCAACTCAATGCTCTTCACCACTTCCCATGGGATAACCACGGAATAGACCCCCTGCAGCTATGGTAATCTCTTTCCATGGCTGCAGGGGGATAGATGTCTTCCTTGGGAGGGTGTTTCACAAGAAAAACAATTAAACAAATCAGATCGATGCTGCGCCAGCAGCGTCGATCCGCATACGGGCGAAGCCCGTATGCCATTCAAAGTTCTCATCAAGAACGAACACTTGAATGATTGCGAAAGAGAATCACATCCTTCCACTCCTACTTATAAAGTGGAAAAAAAGCGAATCTTCAAATTCTTAAATCATTCAAATTGCGATTCTTTACTTAAGCTTGCCAATTGGTAGCGCTTGGCTTGGATCGGAACACTACCGCTCAGCGGTTGCGCAAACCATATCGCCCTAACGACTGTTTCCATGGCCTCAAAATAGCCATGCGCGTAGATAATCGCGTGGCGGCGTTCGGTGTGTAAGCGGGGCCTGAGGGCCGCCTTGCGCGGTGCCCGTTCGCCGGGATGATTGCCGCTCTTTGAGCGAGGTGGCGGGTGTCGGACGAGATCGAGGATTCAGCAAGCGAACGGTCGAGTAGTCATACG
>Ga0209066_10001159_pt1 | contig 35770 bp, 30 predicted proteins | sample All_14_2_FD_187198 | JGI IMG/M metagenome (GOLD analysis project Ga0209066, IMG submission 187198) | Freshwater microbial communities in response to fracking from Pennsylvania, USA - Allegheny Zone_MetaG_DW_15 (SPAdes) (version 2) ... | reverse complement strand
CGGTGGCAGAGGGGTGGCACAGCCGGCCAGCAGCGCGGCCAAGGTGGCCGCTGTGGTCAGCCAACGGGTGGAGATGGGGCTTGCCTCAGCGTGGGCAGCGGGTGTCGGGTGGCCCACGCGTGCGGCGGTGGGCAGGGGAGCTGGGCGCATGGTGTCCTTGTGGCCTGGGAAACGATGGGTGGGAAGCCGCCCTGAGGGCATACTTGTTTTCCACCCGCTATTGTGGCGGGCAAGCGGTGGGCTTGCCAGTGCTTTGACCGGTGTTTACGAAAGGCAGAAAGGCCAACGTGTCGGATTTGCAGGTTTTGTGGTCTCGTCTGGCGCACGAGTCGGCGGTGTGGGTGCAGGTGGTCGAGGTACAAGGCTCGGGCCCGCGCGAGGTGGGGGCCTGGATGGTGGTGTTTGCCCGGTCGCAGGTGGGCACCATCGGCGGTGGCCACCTGGAGTGGAAGGCGCTGGCGCATGCGCGGGCGGCATTGGCAGGCGCGGCGCTGGAGGCCCGGCAGCGCCACGCCCTGGGCCCCAGCCTGGGGCAATGCTGTGGCGGGGTGGTGCACCTCAGCTTGAAAAAGGTGAGTGCCGATGACATGCCCAGCTTGCGAAAGTCCCTTTTGGAGCCTGCACATCCGCTGGCCTTGTTCGGAGGGGGGCACGTGGGGCAGGCGCTGGTGCAGGCCCTGGCACCGTTGCCGTTTGCCTTGACCTGGGTGGACAGCCGGGACGGCATCTTTCCGGTGGACGTGCCGCCTTCGGTGGTCTGTGAGCACTCGGACCCCGTGCAGTGGGCGGTGCGCGACTTGCCACCGGGCAGCGCGGTGCTGATCATGAGTTTCAGCCATGCGGAAGACCTGGACGTGCTGGCGGAGTGCCTGTTGCGCCAGCGCCGTCAGGCGGATTTGCGCTGGGTGGGGCTGATCGGCAGCCAAACCAAGTGGGCCAGCTTTCGTCACCGGCTGGCCGAGCGCGGTTTTGCCGAGGCTGATTGGGCGGGGGTGGCCTGCCCCATCGGGCTGGCGGGCATCAAGGGCAAACAACCGGCGGTGATCGCGGCATCGGTGGCGGCACAGTTGTTGCAAGTCTTCGGGTTGTGAACGGTTGGGGGGCTGACGGCCTCCGCTGAACGCAGAAACTGTATACACTTTGATTTCCGGTCGCAGCGGTGCTGTGCTTCACACCGGGCGGGGGCCAGGCCCGCCGGTGTCGCGACCTGATGCCTGTTCACAGCGCCCGCAGTGGTGAGCAGGCCGGAGAAACACCTTGGACGTCTACCTGCTCGACTGGGCCAACCTGCTGCTGCGGTGGCTGCATGTGATCACCGCGATTGCGTGGATCGGTTCCTCGTTCTACTTTGTCTTTCTGGACAACAACCTCATCAAACCCACCTCGCCCGATCTGCTGGAAAAGGGGGTGGATGGCGCCATCTGGGCCGTGCACGGCGGCGGGTTCTACAACCCGCAGAAGTACATGGTGGCCCCCAAGAAGATCCACACGCACCTGCATTGGTTTTATTGGGAGAGTTACTCCACGTGGCTGAGCGGCTTTGCGCTGTTCACCGTGTTGTACCTGTTCAATGCGGGCACCTATCTGGTGGACAAATCGGTGCACGACTGGGCCCCCACCACCGCCATCGGCGCAGCGCTGGCGTTTCTGGTCGCGTTCTGGTTGCTGTACGACGGCATTTGCCGTGTGTTCGGTTTCCGCAAAAACGGGGATGCCATCGTGGGCGCACTGGTGTTTGTGGTGATTGCGTTCGCTTCGTGGCTGGCCACCGAACTGTTTGCGGGTCGCGCCGCGTTTTTGCTGGTGGGCGCGATGATCGCCACGGCCATGAGCGCCAATGTGTTTTTCTGGATCATCCCAGGCCAGCGCACGGTGGTGGCGGCCATGAACTCGGCCGTGAAAGTGGACCCGGCATCGCTGGCCATCCACGGCAAGCGCGGCAAGCAGCGCAGTGTGCACAACACGTATTTCACGCTGCCGGTGATTTTTGCCATGCTCAGCAACCACTACAGTTTTCTGTACACGAACGAGCACAACTGGGCCATTCTGGTGGTCATGATGCTGGCGGGTGCCTTGATTCGCCAGTACTTTGTGATGCGCCACGGGTACAAGCTGGGCCGCAACCGGAACCCGGTGGCCTATGCGGTGGTGGGTGTGGCGCTGCTGGTGGCCACCATCGTGGCGCTGGCCCCTGCGCCCAAACCGGTGGCAGCTCCCGGTGCCGCGGCTCCGGCGGCGGTGGGTTATGCCCAGGTGAAGGTGGTGCTGGAGCAGCGCTGCTACACCTGTCACGGAGAGCAGTTGCAGATGAAAAACATCCGCCTGGACCAGCCCGACGGGCTGAAAACCCACGCCCAAGCGGTGTACCAGCAAGCGGTGGTGACCAAGCAGATGCCCATGAACAACGCCACGGGCATCACGGACGACGAACGGGCATTGATTGCCCGCTGGTTCGAGGCAGGGGCCGCCGTGCAATAGTTTTGGGTCAAAATGGCTTGAGGCGCTTGATGGGCATGGCTTTTCAGCTATGCCCATTTTGTTTTGAGGCGTTCAGACCACCGGGAAATGCTGTGCCATGAGGCGCTGCAGGTCGTGCAATGCCAAGTCCAGGGCAAATCCATCCAAGTGTTGCTGCAATGGCTCCAATGCCGTGGCGCCGACCGCTCTGACCAAGGCGGGACGCAGTGCCGCAAACGCTTGGGTGGCACGCAAATCGTCAGTGGCCAGCAGGGACGCCAGGGTTTGCAACTCCCTGTTCAGGGCGGCGGGATCTGTCAATGCGACGTCTTCCGATGGCCCGGGTGGCGTCGGGGGGGCCAGGGTCGCCACGGCAGGGCAGACCGTTTCCAGTGCGGTGGTGAGTGAGGCCAAGGTGAGGGCTGTTGCGGCCGTGTCGTGCCGTCGAATGGCTTTTTCCGCCAGGGTGGCGTGTTGCTGCACTTCGGTCAGCCCCAAGGTGCCCGCCAGTCCTTTCAAGGTGTGCGCCAGGCGCAGGGCACCTTCCTGGTCGTGGCTGTCCAGCAGGGATTGCAGTGTGTGGCCGTCGTGCCCATGGTCCTGGGCAAAACGCTGCAGCAGCTCCAGCAGGCGCGGGGCGCGGCCCAGCACGTTGGGCAGGGCTTGGTGTACCGACAGTCCGGGGACCTGTGCCAGTTCGGCCACCAGCCGGGCCTGGGTGGCTGGGTCGGTCGCGTCGGTGAGGGCTGCGCTGCCGGATCGGCTGCTCGCCGAGTCGTTGTCGACAGGCAGCCAGCGCAGCAGCGTGGCATACAGCAGACCGGGGGCCACCGGTTTGGCGATGTGGTCGTTCATGCCTGCGTGCAGGCAGGCCTCGCGGTCTTCGTCGAATGCGTTGGCGGTCATGGCAATGACCGGTGTGGTGGTGTGCCCGGGCAGTGCGCGGATCTGGCGGGTGGCTTCGATGCCATCCAGGCGAGGCATTTGCAGGTCCATCAACACCGCGTCGTAGGGGTGTTGGGCCGCCAGTGCAACGGCCTGCGCGCCGTCGGCCGCCAGATCCACCGTCACGCCCACGTGTTGCAGCAGGTCCAGCGCCACTTCCTGGTTGAGCAGGTTGTCTTCAGCCAACAGCACGTGCAGGCCTGTGCGGGCAGACAGCCGGGCTTCGGCATGGGCGTGAGTGGCATCTGCCAGCACCGGAGCGGCAGGGCGCGCGGTGTCGGGTAGCAGGCTGCCCAGGGTGGCGCGCAAGGCCGTGTGCAGGGAGCCCGGGGTCACCGGCTTGGCCAGAAAGTCGGTGAACCCACCTGCACACAAGGCTTCGGCGGGGCGCTCGCGCACGGCGCTGACCAGCAGGGTCACCGGGCGGTGTTGCAATGGCAGCTGTACCAGTCGCTGGCCGGTGGCCACGCCATCCAGGCCAGGCATGGACCAATCGATCAGCAGCAGGCGGTAGGGGTCCCCCAAGGCGTCTGCACTGGCGACGCGTTCCAGCGCCTGTTCGCCGGAGGCGCAGGCGTCCACGCGTGCCCCCATGCCGGACAACACATCGGCCAGGGACTCGCGGGCTTCTTCCAGATCGTCGACGACGAGCACCCGTGCGTCGACCGCCATGACCGGGGTGCCCAGACGGTCGGTGGGCAATTCGCCCCGGGCAAATGGCAGCTCGACCCAGAAGGTGCTGCCTTTGCCCACCTCGCTGACCACTCCCACGTCACCCCCCATGAGGTGGGCGAGTCGACGGGAAATGGCCAGCCCCAGCCCCGTACCACCGAATTGGCGGGTGGTGGACACATCCGCCTGGGTGAAAGCTTGGAACAGATGGCTTTGCTGGTCAGGGGTCAGGCCAATGCCCGTGTCTTTCACTTCGAAGCGCACCCACAGGCGTTCGCCTTGTGTCCGGGTCACACGGCCACGCAGCACCACACTGCCCTGTCCGGTGAACTTGACGGCATTGCCGAGGAAATTCAGCAGCACCTGGCCCAGGCGCATGCCGTCGCCGTGCAGGACAGGGGGCAGGGTGGCAATGTCGACCACCAGCTCCAGCCCTTTGGCTTCGGCCCGGTCGCTGACCATGCCACAGATGCGTGCGATGGCATGGCTCAGGTTGAAGTCGGTGGGGTCCAGGGCCATCCGCCCGGCTTCGATCTTCGAGAAGTCGAGGATGTCGTTGATGATGCCCAGCAGGTGTTGTGCGGCGTCGTTGATTTTGTCGAGCTGGGCCTTCTGGCGTGGCGCCGTGGTGTCCCGTTTGATGAGGTGTGTCAGCCCGATGATGGCGTTCATGGGCGTGCGGATTTCGTGGCTCATGTTGGCCAGAAACGCGCTTTTGGCCTGGTTGGCCGCTTCGGCCTGGTGCTGCGCGGTGCGGATGTCGGTGATGTCCACGATGACACCGGTCAACCCCGCGAGTTCGCCCGCGGCGTTGCGAAACGTGGATTTGTGGAACACCACATCGCGAAGGCCCTGGGCGGTGTTGACGCGGGTTTCGTACACCTGGTGGCCTCCTTCGGCCAGCAGGGCTCGGTCTTGGGCTTCATACACGGCGGCAAGTTCTGTGGGGGCCAGATCGCTGGCGGCTTTGCCCACCAGCTCGTGTTCGGTGCGGCCCAGAAACGTTTCGAACGCAGGGTTGCAGCCCAGGTAAAGCAGGTCCGTTCCCTTGTAGAACACGGGGTTGGGAATGGACTGCAGCAGCGTGCGGTTGAAATTGACCTGTTCGCGCAGCAGGGCTTCGGCCCGCATGCGCTCCGAAATGTCCTGGAACGACACCACGGCGCCTTTGAGCTCCCCGTCTTGCCACAGTGGGGCGCTGTTGTAGAGCACGGGGAAAGACCTGCCTGTGGCCTGCCAGAACACCTCGGTGTCCACACTCCGCGCCACGCCCTGTGAACACGTGAGGTGGATGGGGCACTCTTCTTCCGGGTAAGGGCTGCCATCGGCATGGCTGTGGTGTGCGAGTTGGTGGCTGTTGCGGCCCAACAGCTCGTTGGCGTCGGACAACCCCAGCATGTGCGCCGCGGCGCGGTTGGCAAACACGATGGTGCCTTGCGTGTTGGTGCCAAAAATGCCTTCGGTCGTCGACTCCATGAGCAATCGCAGCTCGGACTCCTTGCGGGCCAGTGCCTCGGCGGCGTGCAGGGCCTGTGTGCTGGCCACTTCGGCCCTCAGACGGGCAGACACGGCTTCGGTGGTGCGTTCGTCTACCAGACCTTCCAGTTCGTCGCGGTGGCGCTGGAGTTCGCGCTCGTTGGCCTTGAGCAAGGTGATGTCACGCCAGATGCCGACCACCAGTGATCGGTCGGCCAGCGTCACGCGGTTGGCGGTCACTGCCACGTCGATCACGCTGCCGTCTTTGCGCCGGTGTTGGTTCTCGAAGATCAAGGCACGACCCTGGGGCAGGTTTTGCACGGCCTGGCGCAGCCCATCGTGGTCGAAGGTGGCCTGTATGCCCAACAAGCCCAGTTGAAGGTATTCGGCTTCGGTGTACCCCAGCAGGGTGGCACCCGCCCGGTTGGCCTGCACAAAATCGAGTGTGTCGGGGTCGACGACATCGATGGCATCGGCTGCCTGGGTCACGATGGCCGACATGAGGGTTTGGCTGTCGCGGTAGGCTTTCTCTGCTGCCCTCTTGGCCGTGATGTCGCGTGCAACGCCCAGAACCCCCATGAGCGAGCCATCGGGCCGGTACAGCGGGGCTTTGATGGTTTCAACCAGTTCCCGGTGGCCATCGGCAGCGAAAGTCAACCACTCCTCGTTGATCTGTGGCTTGCCGGCCTGGATGGCCCTCAGGTCGTTTTCCCGGAAAAAGTGGGCCTGCTCGGGGAAAAACTCGGCGTCGGTGCGCCCCAGCAGTTCGTCTTCGGTCACCCCTGCCAGTTGTTCGAAGCGTGGGTTGCACTGGAGGTAGCGGCCTTCGGGGTCTTTCAGCCACACCAGATCCGGCAGTCCCTGGATCAGGGTTTTGAGATTGTGGCGTTCGGTTCGCAGGGCGGCCTGGGTCTTGCGGCGCGAGCGCACCGAGCTGTCGAATGCGAGCACCGCATGGGCCATGTCGCGCACGAGGGCGATGGGTGCGTGGGCCATGCGTTGCAGGGCGGTGCGTTCGGTGTCGCCCAGCGGTGAGCTGCCCACGCTGCCAGCCGACAGCGTGTCCAGAGCGTCCAGGGGGGGCACGGGTCCGTCCTCGGTGCGTCTGCCCGCCAGTTGACCCAGTGCCTGGGTGATCCGGCCCATGCTGCCTGTGAGCCTGAACGTGGCCAGCAGCCACAGCACGTTCATCAGCAGCAGCACGCTCAGCCCCATGACCAGTGTGCGGTTCATGTGGGCGTGGCGTTCGTCGGCGATGCGTTTGAGCCGGTCATTGGTGTCCACCGTGATGACGGCAGACAGGGCTTGCATGTGCTCTGCAAACTCCATGTATTTGTCCAGCGCCTGGCTGGTGTAGCGTTGTGCCAAGGAGGGTTGGATGGCCACGATGTCGGTGGCCATCTGCAGGAAATGCCGGTAAGCGGTGAACACGTCCATGGCGTGCGCCATGTCGGTTTGCCGTTGCCCTTGCTGGGAAGCGCCGTGGCTGCGCAGCCAAGCCGCCGTTTCACCGTGCCGGGCCATGTCCTCGACCAGTCGGGTGTGGAAGCGGTAGGCTTCCTCTTCGTTGACCTTGCGGGTTCGGGCCCCTTCCAGCAGCTCCCGAACCTGGCCGTGTGTCTGGAGCATGTCGGAGCCCAGTCCCGTGAGGCGGCGCAAGGACAGCAACTGCTCTTCGATCGTTTCCTGGGTGGTGGCCTGGCGGGCCTCCATGCGTTGGAATGACATCAGGCTGAACGCGGCCACGCCCCCTTCCAGTAACAGGGTCGGGATGAAAAAAAGCAGCATCAGGGTGAAGCGGCTTTTCAGGGCATAGGCAGGCATGGGAGGGGGCGTTTCGGGTTCAGAGGAGTGCCAGGGGCACCGGCTTCAGCGCACCAGGTTGGACCACATCTTGGGGTGGATGCTGGCCACGTAGGTGAAATGGCCGTGGCCCTGGGGTTGGATCACGACGACCGTGCCTTCAGGCTTGACGAAGTAACCCATCAGGTCGGCCATGTTCGGCGCATGCGCCACCAGCACCCGGTTGGTGCCTGTGGGCACGGGAGCGGACAGGAGTTCGCGTGTCCGGGCCAGCACCGGTTGCTTCTGCGCAGCAGTCAGGTGGGCGGTGTACATCAGCAGGGGGTCGGTCTGAAAGGTCGATCCGAATGCCAGCTCTGCCGACTCCCGGGCTCGGCACAGAGGACTGGCATACACCTCGCCCACCGGAATGTGGGCCCGCTTCAGTGCCTTGCCCACCGCTTTGACCACAGCGCGTCCTTCGTCGTTCAAGGGGCGTTGGGTGGTGCAGTCGGTCAGATCTATCGTGGGTTGGTCGGGGATGTCGTTGTTGGTGTTGCCGTGGCGCATGTACAGCACATAGCCGCCTTTTCGCAAATCGGGCAACAGCGAAGCGGACGCTTTGATTTCCTTGAACGTCTGAGGGGCCGTTGGGGCTGAGCGGAAAGACGCAGCGTCGGCAAGCGAGCCCTGACCCCAGGCCACAGGTGCTGCCAGGACGAGCCAAAGCCCAGTGGCCCAAGGCACAGAAGTCAGGGTGCGACGTGCGCAGGGCCGTTCGGGGTGGAGGGGCATGGGAGTGAAAAGTTTGGGGGGAGATCGACAGGCAACAGGTGTCGTGTGGGATCGTCTGACAAGCTGTTGGCAATCTGCAGAAATTCGGTGCGAATGGCGAAATAGGCATCCACGATGTCGGGGTCGAACTGCCTGCCCTTTCCCTGGCAGATCAGGGCTTCGACCTTGTCCAGTTCGAATGCCGCCTTGTAGTGGCGTCGGCAGATGAGCGCGTCATACACATCGGCCAGCGCCATGAGCCTGCCCGCCATGGGAATGGCATCCCCCGCCAAGCCGTGTGGATAGCCACTGCCATCCCACCATTCGTGATGGCTTTCAGCCAGCTGCTGGGCCGCGGCAAGAAAAGCCAGCGATGGTTCGTCGGTCGGCCGGTTTTCCCCTGGGTGGCGGCTTGCCAGCACTTTGGTTATGGCTTCCCTCAGGGCATCGGCACCGATCTGTGCGTGTGTCTTCATGACCTCGAACTCGTCGGGTGTCAGTTTCCCTGGCTTGAGCAAAATGTGGTCCGGGATGCCCACCTTGCCAATGTCGTGCAGTGGCGCGGCTTTGACGATGAGTCCAGCCTGCGGGCTCTGAAGCGTTGCCGCAAATCGGGGGTGGCTGGCCAGTTGGCGGATCAGTGCGGCCACATAGGCCTGCGTGCGACTGAGGTGATTGCCGGTTTCGTTGTCTCGCTTCTCTGCGAGCAGGGCCAAGGCGGTGACGCTCACGTCCTTGACCAGCTCGTTTTCCTGAACACGGCGGGCCACTTCGCGTTCCAGGTGGCCGTTCTGGTCTTTGAGCCAATCTCGGGCGCGTTTGAGTTCGAGATGGCTTTTGACCCGAGCCAACAGAATGGCTGGGCGAATGGGTTTGGCCACATAGTCCACCGCACCCAATTGCAGCCCTCGGGTTTCGTCGTCGTCGGCGTCCATGGCCGTGACGAAAATCACCGGGATGCTGCGCAGGGCTGGGTCGGCCTGCAGGTGGTTCATCACGGCATACCCGTCCATGCCGGGCATCATGATGTCGAGCAAGATGATGTCCGGGCGAGGCTCGGACGCAGCGGCCTGAAGGGCTCTGACCCCGGAGTTGGCCACGCGCACGCGGTAATGCGGGCTGAGAAGCTCACCCAGTACCGTCAGATTGGCCGGCGTGTCGTCCACCACCAAGATGGTTGCGGTGGGAAAGGGACTTGTGGGCAACATGGCTCCATTGTTGGGCAGCCGATGATGCAACGGTGTTGAGCCAAGTCACAAACAGCGTGCGAGGCCCAAATGGCATGTCTCACGCCATTCGCCAATCGGTCAGTCACGCCCCTCTCGTGGCAAATGTCCGGCAAGGGTCTTCAGCTGGCGCAGCTTGTCCTTTTTGCTGGGGCGTTTGCCTTTGACCCCACCATAGGGGTCCAGGCCCCGGGGGGCTGACGGTGAGGCCGAGCGCTGTGGCACGCCGGTGTCGTCAGCTTGGGGCTCGAAACCAGCCACCACCTCGCGTTTCAGGTGCAGGCCATGGCGCTTTTCAATCAGGCGCAGGTGGTCTTCGGTGTCAGGGCTCACAAAGCTCACGGCCAGGCCACTGGCCCCCGCGCGCCCGGTGCGGCCCATGCGGTGGGTGTGGTCGTCGGCGCTGCGGGGCAGGTCGTAGTTCACCACCACCGGCAGGTCGGTGATGTCCAGGCCCCGTGCGGCCAGGTCGGTGGCCACCACCACGCGCACCCGGCTGAGCTTGAAATCGGCCAGCACCTGGGTGCGTTTGCCCTGGCTCAAACCGCCGTGAAACGGTTCGGCACTGATGCGCGCCTTGCGCAGCTTTTCAGACACGATGTCCGCCGCGTGTTGCGTGGCCACAAACACCAGCACCCGTTGCCAGTGTTCGGTGTCGATCAGGTGGCGCAGCAACTGGGTGCGCTGGCGCGTGTCCACGCTGACGGCCAGTTGCTCGATGTCGGGCGCGGCCTCGGCCACGGGGGCCACGTCGATGCGCACAGGCTCGCGCAGCAGGTCATCGGCCAGGGCCTGCACCGCTGCGGCAAACGTGGCTGAAAACAGCAGGTTTTGCCGTTTTGCGGGCAGCAACTGCGCAATGCGGGCCCACTCGTCGGCAAAGCCGGTGTCGAGCAGGCGGTCGGCCTCGTCCAGCACCAGGGTGTGCACGCTGTCCAGCCGCAGGGCGTTATGTGCCAGCAAGTCCAGCAGGCGGCCGGGGGTGGCCACCACCACGTCGGTGCCGCCGCGCAGGCCCAGCATCTGGGGGTTGATGGACACGCCGCCAAACACCACCGTCACGCGCAGGCCCACGGGCAGGCGGTTGGCCACGTCGCGCAGGGTGGTGCCCACTTGCACGGCCAGCTCCCGCGTGGGCACCAGCACCAGGGCGCGGGCGGCCTTGGGTGTGGGTGCGGGGGTTTCGAGCAACCGTTGAAGCAGGGGCAGTGCAAAGGCGGCCGTTTTGCCTGAACCGGTGGGGGCACAAGCCAGCACGTCGAGACCGGACAGCACAGCCGGAATGGCCTCTGCCTGGACGGGTGTGGGTTGGCTGTAGCCTTTGGCGGCCATGGCCGCAAGCACGTCTGGCCGCAGGCCGGTGGAGGTAAATGGCATGGGTGGGACTGGTTCAGATGGAACGGGCCAGTGTACGCACCCGGCAGGACAACCGGGGCACACCCATAATCGCCCCTTCCCCACGAGGCCCCCATGCGAAAAACCTATCCCCTGCGCCCTGAAGGCAAACACCCCGACCGCGTGCTAGACGCAGTGAAACACGACATCCGAAAATACCAAAAGCGCCAGCGCCGTGTGCCTTTGCCCGACGGGGTGGACTTCTGGGACTTTGACTGCCGTTTCGGTCCCAGCAAAGACGTTGCCGAGGTGTTGCACCCCGGTGCCTTGATGGCCGCCCTCGACGCGCTGGCTCAGGCAGGGGGAGACACCGCCTACGTGGAACTGCTGGCCAAACCAGGTCACCGCAAAGCCCGGGCTCCCGGGCATGCCTCGCCTGGCGCAGAGGAGGGGGCGCAGCCATGAGCGCGTTGTTGGACACCATCGAATTCGTTGCCGGCCCCGATCCCCTGGCCCAGCCTGTCGCCAGCGTGGTGGTGTTGCACGGGTTGGGGGCCGATGGCAACGATTTTGTGCCCGTGGCCCAGGCAATGGATTTGTCTGCGCTGGGACCTGTGCGTTTTGTGTTTCCCAATGCGCCGGTGCGTCCTGTGACGGTCAATGGCGGTTATGTGATGCCTGCGTGGTACGACATTTACCCGCCCAGCAACCGCCCCGATGTGCCCCGTCGGGAAGATGAGCCAGGGCTGCGCAGGTCGCAAGTCCAGGTGCAGGCTTTGCTGGACCATGAAGCTGTCCGTGGCGTGCCACCCGAACGCACCGTGCTGATGGGGTTCTCGCAAGGCTGTGCGATGAGTCTGCTCACTGGCCTGCGAGCCCCCCGGCGCCTGGGAGGGATCGTGGGTCTGTCTGGCTATCTGCCGTTGGCAGCCACCACGGCGTCCGAGCGCAGCGCAGCCAACGCCCGCACACCGGTCTTTCTGGCCCACGGTCGCCACGACAGCATGGTGGTGCCCAGTCGGGGCGAAGCCGCCCGTGATGCGTTGCTGACCTTGGGTTATCCGGTCCAATGGCACACCTACGCCATGGAGCACTCGGTATGCCCCGAAGAAATTGCCGATCTCAACTCTTGGTTGCTGGGTGTTTTCAGCCTCTCGGATTGACGGGAACGCCCATCGGGCAGTGCAAATTTTGTCAGCCGCATGCCCACAAAAAATGAGGGGCTGGCTATGCTGTGGGCCATGTCCTTGCCTGATTTCACCAGTGGGTTGCACGGCCTGAATCCCGGCCGGAGGGTGTGGGGGGCGTTGTGCTGGTGCCTCGTTTCAGCGGGTTGGGCACAGGAAGTGCCAGTCCCGGTGGTTCGATATGGTGTGTATGAGAATCCGCCCAAGATATTCCGTGGCAAGGGCGGTGAACCGCAAGGCATTTTTGCCGACTTGCTCCAGGAGGTCGCGCGTCAGGAGGGTTGGCAACTGGAGCCTTTCTATTGCGAATGGCAGAACTGTCTTGACGCGCTCAAGCGCGGTGACATAGATCTGATGCCCGACCTGGCCTCCACGGACGAGCGCAGGGCAATCTACCGTTTCGCAGGGGAGCCAGCCTTGCACAGCTGGTCGCAAGTCTACCGGCGCAGCGGTTTGAAGGCCGAGTCCATTCTCGATATGCAGGGCATGCGTGTGGCCTATCTCGATGGAGCGGTTCAGCAGCGTTTCTTCGCCCAGTTGGCGGGGAGTTTCAACATCACCTTGCGCTGGGTGCCGCAGCCCAGTCTGGAGGCCGCTTTCAGAGCCGTGACCCTTGGCGATGCCGATGTGGTGCTGTCGAATCAGCGTTACGGCGATTGGCAGGCTCCCCGGTTTGGCCTGGAAGCCACGCCCCTGATGTTCCAGCCCGCAGCGCTCTACTTCGCGACCGGTCCTGACGGGCGCATGGCGTTGCTCCAGGCGCTGGACCGGCACCTCAAAGCCTGGAAGGGCGATCCCGATTCACCTTACTACCGCAGTCTCAGCCATTGGGGCGCTCCCGCTCCGGACGCCGTTGTCCCCGCCTATTTGCGATGGACGCTGGCAGTCGTCGCCACTTTGCTGGGGGCCGCGCTGCTGGTCGCGTACTGGCTGCGACAAGTGGTCGCGCAGAAGACCCGCGTCATCAAAGCCAATGAGGAGCGCCTCAACACCATTCTGGACAGCGTGGACGCGGCGATCTACATCAAGGGGCTGGACTTGCGTTACCAATATGCCAACCGAAAGGTGGGTGAGGTGTTTGGCTGTCCGGCACAGGACATCGTGGGTCAACGCGACGATGCGTTCTTCGATCCCCCCACTGCGGCTCAACTTCGCCACAACGACACCAAGGTGCTGGTCGAGGGCTGCCGCCTCTCCATCGAGGAAACCAACCGCAGCCAGGACGGGCTGCGTGAACAGGTGTACCTCTCGGTCAAGCTGCCACTGCGTGATCCCAAAGGACTGGTGTATGCGCTCTGCGGCATTTCCACCGATGTGACCGAACAAAAGAAAGCGGTGAACGAAATCCACCAACTGGCTTTTTATGACCCCCTGACCGGTTTGCCCAACCGGCGGTTGCTTCTGGAGCACCTGAAAAACGCCCACTCTGCCAGTGCCAGAAGCGGAGCGAATGGTGCGCTGGTGTTCATCGATCTGGACAATTTCAAGGCGGTGAACGACACCCAGGGCCATGCACAGGGAGACCGCCTGCTGCAAAAAATCGCCGAACGCCTGATGGCCTGCTTGCGCCCCCACGATTTGCTGGCCCGTTTGGGAGGAGACGAATTTGTGCTGCTGTTGCGGGACCTGTCATCCGAGCCCGAACAGGCGGCTCAAGAGGCGCTGAGCGTGGCCACCAAAATGCAGGCGGCCCTGGAGCCGCCAGTGGCACTGTCAGGCTCAGATCACGATGTGACGGCCAGCTTCGGTTTGGCCCTCTTCAGCGATGCGCAAGGCGACAGCCAAGACCTGCTGCGCTGGGCCGACATGGCCATGTACGAGGCCAAAGCCTCAGGGCGCAACGCCATTCGTTTTTTCAACCCTGCCATGCAGCAGCGCGCCCAAGCCCAGGCCGCCATCCTGAGTGACATGCGCCATGCCTTGCAAACCCAGTCTTTTGTGTTGCACTACCAGCCGCAGTGCCACACGGATGGGGCGCTTTGCGGGGTCGAGGCACTGGTGCGCTGGCCGCATCCCGACAAAGGCATGTTGCCGCCCGCACAGTTTGTGCAGGCGGCGGAAGACAATGGCCTCATCGTGGCCCTCGGCGACTGGATCTTGCGCGAGGGCTGTCGCCAGATGGCCCACTGGGCCGGCCTGACCCCGGATGCCAGCTGGCGGTTGGGCATCAACGTGAGCGCGCGCCAGTTTCACCACCCCGACTTTGTAGGGCAGGTGATGGGTGCTTTGCATGTCACGGGGGTGAACCCGCAGCGCATAGAGCTGGAACTGACCGAAAGCCTGCTGCTCAAAGATGTGGACAACGTGCTGGACAAAATGGCCGCCTTGTGCGCTGAGGGCGTTTCGTTTTCGCTGGACGACTTTGGCACGGGTTATTCGTCGCTCAGTTACCTCAAAAGCTTGCCCATCTACAAACTCAAAATCGACCAGTCGTTCGTGCGCGACGTGGCCCAAAGCACCGACAGTCAGGCGATTGCCCGAACCGTGGTGGCGCTCGCGCAAAACCTGGAACTGGACGTGATTGCCGAAGGGGTGGAAACCCCCGCACAGCTTGCCGCTCTGCAGAGCCTGGGGTGCCGGCAGTTCCAGGGCTACCTGTTCAGCCGCCCGGTGCCTGCCGCCGAACTGCAAGCCCGGTGGCTGGCACCTTCACATGCCCAGTGACTTCAGCAGGTCGTCGGTGTCATTGCCCGCGGCGGGGGCTGGCACCATGGGTGCGTCCTGCGTGGCTTGGGCCATCACCTCGTCTGGTTCGGCTTCGGGCTGTGGCACGAAGTCGTACAGACGGATGAACTCGGTGCGGTCGATCGCCAGTTCCAAGTAGAAGATGTGGTTGCGGGCCGTGTAAAAGGTCACGCGGCGTGATTCGGGTTTGTCCAGGTTGGCGTCCACGCTCAGCACCACCTGTTTGTTCAGAACCAGCATCTTCGGCTGGTTCTGTGTGATGTGGGTTTGCAGCTCGCGGCGCACCTTGCTGGTGAAATCGCCCAGCACCTGGTTCATCAACTCGCCCATCACGTTGGCCACTTCGTCCGATGTGTACGAGTGCGCCAGCTCGTCTTTGGGCATGCCCATGCTCAGCATGTAGCTTTCGTAAATTTCCATGGCGGCAGATGCCGAGAAATTGATGACGACCAGCCCCGAAAAACCGCCGTCAAACAGCACAAAACAGCCGATGTCGGGCTTGAGGCAGGTCTTGGAAATGCGCTGCACCATGCCCGAATAGTGAATCTGGCTTTGCGTGGCCACGTTCAGCACCCGGGTGACCGAGTTGCAGAGGCTCATCAGGATGTCTTCAGTGCCAAAAACCACGGTGCCGATGGCCGTATCGTTCATGCTCATGGGGTGTGTCTCGTTTGTTGGGTGGGAGTGATGCCATCACAGCATAGCGCACGGTGCAGGACAAAGGCACACCGAGCACGGCAGTTGGGATTACAGACCATATGGATATGTAAAAAATATGGCTTAAACGCAATTCCATATTAAATAGTCAGCTATGTTTTTTAATTCTATGCCCTGGTGGGCATTGATAATGCCACCATGTCCACACACCTCACCCCTGACGGCCGGGCCGTCATCGCCTCTTACCTGACCGCAGCCCTGTACCAATTTGTGGACTTGCCCGATTTCGCCGAAATGCAAGTCCCGCTTCAGGCTTGTTGCGATGCCCACGGCGTCAAAGGCACCCTGTTGCTGGCGCGTGAAGGCATCAACGGCACCATTGCCGGGCCCGAGGCCGGTGTGCGTGCGGTGCTGGCCCATCTGCGGGCAGATGCCCGCCTGGCCAGGCTGCCGCACAAAGAGTCCTGGAGTCCCCAGCCGCCGTTCTTGCGGATGAAGGTCAAGCTGAAGAAGGAAATTGTGACCCTGAGGGTACCTGCGCTGGACCCCAACCGAACGGTGGGGCAATACGTGAAACCCCAAGACTGGAACGCCTTGCTGGCAGACCCCGATGTGGTGGTGATCGACACGCGCAACGACTACGAGGTGGCCATCGGTACCTTTGCGGGGGCCCTGAATCCGCGCATCAAGACTTTCACGGAATTGCCCGCTTGGCTGGCTGCGCAGCCCCGGCTTCAGGCTGGGGGCGAGGGTGTGAAGCCGCCCAAAGTGGCCATGTTCTGCACCGGTGGCATCCGGTGCGAAAAGTCCACCGCGCTCATGAAAATGCGGGGCTTTGACGAGGTGTACCACTTGGAAGGCGGCATTCTCAAATACTTGGAAGAGGTGCCGCCAGAGCAAAGCGCCTGGCAGGGCGAGTGCTTTGTGTTTGACGAACGTGTGAGCGTCGGTCATGGCCTCAGGCCTGGGCCACACGAGCTGTGCCGTTCCTGTCGCTGGCCACTGGACGAGGCCGACAAGGCCTCGCCCCATTACGTGAAAGGCGTCAGTTGCGCCCATTGCCACGACCGGCGCACGCCCGAAGAAAAAGCCCGGCTGGCCGAACGCCAGCGCCAGGTGGAACTGGCACAGTTGCGTGGACAGGCACACGTGGGCGCGAAAATGCCCTGACCGTTCAACCCAACCCAATGGAGACACACATGACCCAAATGATCGAGTTTCGCCGTCCTGATGGCTTGCCGGTGCCCGGCTACCTTGCCGAGGCCTCCCACCCCGTGGGGTCGGTGGTGGTCATTCAGGAGTGGTGGGGGCTGAACCCCCAGATCAGAGGCGTGGCCGACCGCCTGGCAGCGGCAGGCTTCACGGCACTGGTGCCCGACCTGTACCGGGGCAAAGCCACCGTGGAAGCCGAAGAGGCCCACCACCTGATGGACGGCCTGAACTTTGGCGAGGCCGCCAGCCAGGACATCCGTGGTGCGGTGCAGCACCTCAAGTCACTGGCCGTGGGCAGTGGCAAGGTGGGGGTGACGGGTTTCTGCATGGGGGGGGCTCTCACCCTGCTGGCCGCGACCATGGCCCCGGAAGTCGATGCCGCTGTGGTGTGGTACGGCATGCCCCCGCTGGACTACGTGGATGCCTCCCAAATCCGGGTGCCCCTGATGGCGCACTGGGCCACGCAAGATCAGTTTTTTGCCATCGCCAACGTCGATGCGCTCGACGCCAAGCTGGCCGAGGCCGGCGTGCGCTATGAATCCCACCGCTACCTGGCCCACCACGCCTTCGCCAACGAAACGGCGCAAGGTGCAACCCGTTTGCCTGCGACGCAGTACGACGCCGCCTGGGCACAACTGGCCTGGGACCGCAGCCTGCGCTTTCTGGGCCAGCACCTCGGGTAAGCCGCAGGCTCCGGTCCTGGGGACGTCAGGTCTGATCGTCGGGGGTCTGTGCCAACGGTGGCGGCAGCGCCCGGTGGGTTTGCCTGCCCCGGAACAGGCCTGTGCGGGCCAGCACCATGGTGGTGACGGGGGCCGAGATCGACAGCACGATGATGATCAGCCACACGTGCAGCGACCACTCCCCCTTGTGCAGCGAAAAGTAGACGATGGACGCCAGCGTCACCAGCCAGGCTGCCAGCGTGGACGCCAGGGCCGGTGCGTGCATGCGGGCAAAGAAGTCGGGCAGCCGCCACAGGCCCAGGGCGGCCAACAGCACCAGCCCCCCGCTGGCCAGCAGCAGGCAGGCGACCACCAGTTCACCCCAGAACATCATTCGATGGCCTCGCCGCGCAGCAGGAACTTGGCCATGGCCACCGAACCGACAAAGCCGAACAGCACCATCAGCAACGCCCCTTCGAAGTACATGCTGCTGTCAAACCGGATGGCCAGTACCAGCATCAGCAGCATGCCCACCACGTACAGGAAGTCGAGCGCCAGCACGCGGTCCTGGGCGCTGGGGCCCCGCATCAGGCGCATGAGGCCCAAGACCATGGACAGGGCGTACAGCACCAGCGTGCCGCTGATGGCGAGGGACAGGATGGGGCTCATTCGAATATCTCCTTCAGCGGGTGCTCGTAATCCTGCTTGAAATGCGCGATGAAGGCGGCTTCATCGTCCAAGTCGAACACATGCAGCAACAGCACGGAATGGTCGGGCGCCAGCTCGGCCCACACGGTGCCGGGCACCACGGCGGTGATCATGGCCAGGGCGGCCAAGGCGTGCGTGTCGCGCAGGTCCAGCGGCACGTGCACAAAGCCACCCTTGGGCGGGTGCTTTTGAGACCTGAGAACGCCAATGGCCACCTCGACGGCCGAACTCACCACATCGCGCCCCACCCTCAGGATGAGGGCCGCCAGCACCGTCCAGCGGCGAAGGGGCCCAGGTGAGGGCCGCAGCGGGGCCATGAGCAGCGGCACCACCACCGCCACCAGCCCGGCCAGCAACAGTTGCCCGGGTTGCAGCGACTGGTTCAGCAACAGCCAGCCACCCCAAATGCCCAGTGACAGCCAGGGGGAGGGCAGCCAGCGCCTCATGGGTGCCCCCCTGCCTGCTGTGTCACAGGTTGGGCCGACATCACCGCCTGGATATACCCCTGCGGGCTGTGCAGTGCCTCGGCCATTTGGCGGGTGTATCGCAGCGAGGCTTCTCCCCAGAGGGTCAGCGCCAGTGAGGCGGCCAACAGCAATCCGATGGGCAGCGTCTCGATCACCCGCAGCCGGGGCACGACGCCTTCCCGCCCGGTCCAGAAGTGGCGCATGCCCACCCGCATCAGGCCCGTCACGGCAAACAGGCCTGACACGATGAGCAGCCCGAACAGCGTCCAGGCCGCCGTCGTGCCCACTTCCAGCAGGGCGCTCAGCATCGCCAGCTTGGCCACGAAGCCGGACAGCGGGGGCAGCCCCGCCACCACCAGCGTGCACACCACAAACGCCAGGCCCAGAAACGCCAGGGCACTGGGAATGGCGCGGCCAATGAGGGCGTCCTCGTTGTCGTCCAGGTTCACCCCAGGCGGTGGCGCGGCGTCGAAAAAGGTGGGCAACCGGTCCTGGCCGTCGTCCAATTGCTGGGGCCCCACCTCCACCTGGCGCGAACGCTCCAGCAGCTCCACCAGCAGAAACAGGGCGCAGCCCGCCAACGTGGAACTGGCCAGGTAATACAGCGCTCCACTGCTCAGAATGGGGGCGTCAAACCCCGTGGTGGCGATCAGCGTGCCCGATGACGCGATCACGCTGTGGCTTGCCAGCCGGGACAGTTGCTGTGACGCCAGCATGCCCACGGCCCCGAACGCCAGCGTGGCCAGCCCACTCCACACCAGCACCTCTCCCCCGAAGTGGGCCGAAGCGCCCGCCGTGGCCGGGAAACACAGGGTCCACAGCCGCAGAATGGCGTAGACCCCCACCTTGGTCAAAATGGCAAACAGGGCCGCCACCGGCGCACTGGCGGCGGTGTACGCGCCGGGAAGCCAGAAGTTCAGCGGCCACAGCGCCGCTTTGGCCAGGAACGCAATGGCCAGAATGGCCGCCCCCGCGTGCAGCAAGCCCCGGTCGCTGTGGGGCACCGTGGGCAATTTTTGGGCGATGTCTGCCATGTTCAATGTGCCGGTCACGCCGTACAGCACGGCCACCCCGATCAGGAACAGCAGCGAGGCCATCAGGTTGATGGCGATGTAGTGCAGCCCCGCGCGCACCCTTGCGCCGCCCCCGCCGTGCAGCAGCAGCCCGTAGCTGGCCGCCAACAGCACCTCGAAGAACACAAAAAGGTTGAACAGGTCGGCGGTGAGAAAGGCCCCGTACAGCCCCATCAGTTGCAGCTGGAACAGCGCATGGAAGTACACCCCCGCGTGCTGCCAGCGGGCCAGGGCGTACAGCAGCGAGGCCAGCCCCACGCTGCCCGCCAGCACCGCCATCAGGGCCGACAACCTGTCGGCCACCAGCACGATGCCAAACGGCACCGGCCAGTTGCCGGGCAGGTAGATGCCGAAGGCGGCCACGGCATCCTGTCGGTCCACCTCTAGCATCAGGTACACGGCAATTGCCAGGCTCAGGAGGGTTGACAGCACATTGGCCAGTGCTTTAGCCGACCGGCGCCCTTCGCCCAGCAGCAGCATGAGGCCCGCCGTGCACAGCGGGAGCAGGATGGGGGCCACCACCAGTTCAGCCCTCATGCCTTGTCCTCCTGGCCGTCCACATGGTCGCCGCCGCTGAGGCCGCGCAGCGCCAGCAACACCACCAGAAACAGTGCCGTGGTGGCAAACCCGATGACGATGGCCGTCAACACCAGAGACTGTGGCAGCGGGTCGCTGTAGCTGACCAGGTCGGCAGCCAGCCCGGGCTTCACGATCGGCTCTTTGTCAATGGCCAGGCTGCCCACGCTGAAGATGAACAGGTTCACCGCGTAAGACAGCAGCGACAGGCCAATCAGCACCTGGAACGTGCGGGGCCGCAGCACCAGCCAGACTCCCGCCCCCGCCATGACACCGATGGCCAGCGAAATCACAACCTCCATATCAATGGCCCTCCTTGTCTTCACGGATGGCCGCCATCTGCCTGCGAGCCCGCAGCGACTGGTGGGCCAGGGACGTCAGCAACAGCAGGGTGGAGCCCACCACCACCGCGAACACGCCCAGGTCGAACAGGGCCGCCGAGGGCACATGCACTTGGCCCAGGACCGGCACATCCAGGTGGAGGGTGTGGGTGGTTAGGAACGGATGGCCCAGTGCCAGCGACCCGAGTCCTGTGGCCAGTGCCACCAGCAGCCCGAAAGCGATCCAGCGCACGGGCAGCAAGCGCAGGCGCGATTCCACCCATCGGGTGCCTCCCACCATGTACTGCGCAATGAACGCAATCGACACCACCAGCCCGGCGACAAACCCTCCACCGGGTTCGTTGTGCCCCCGCATGAACAGGTGGAACGCAAACACGCCCGCCAGCGGCAGCAGCAAGCGCACCAGCACGGCAGGCACGGCCAGGTAGGGGGCCACGGCCACGCCTTCGTCGTCGGGATCGAGCAGGTCCAACCCCGGGTCGCGGGTCTGGGTGCGTTGCTGCGCCGGGACATCAATCGACTCCATCGGCGGGCGGAACCGACGCAGCAAGGCATACACGGTGATGCCCACAATGCCCAGCACCGTGATCTCGCCCAGTGTGTCGAAGGCCCGGAAATCGACCAACATCACGTTGACGATGTTGGTGCCCCCGCCTTCGGGCAACGCCCTGTCGATGAAAAACGGCGAAATGCTCTGTGGCGCGTTGCGCGTGAGCAGCGCAAACGACAGCGCGGCCAGACCGGCCCCCACCAGCACCGCCAACAGCCCGTCGCGGCTGCGCCGCCACGACACCCCGGCATCGCCGCGGGGCACCTCGCTTTCCAGCCGCTTGGGCAGCCAGCGCAGCCCCAGCAGGAATAGCACCACCGTGACCACCTCCACCGCCAGTTGGGTCAGGGCCAGGTCGGGCGCCGAGAACCAGGCAAACGTGATGCACTGCACCAGGCCCACCACGCTCAGCATGGTCAGCGCCGCCAGCCGGTGGAACTTGGCCTGCCAGGCCGCCGCCACCGCGCAGAAGGCCGCCACCGCCCAGATCACCACAAACTCCGGCGTGACCGGCACCCGCTCCCGGTCACCCCAGGCCAGCGGCACGATGAGCGCCGAACCCACCCCGGCCAACACCGTGATGACCAGCAACACCAGCAACTGCGGTTGCAAGCGGCGCGTGCCCAGCCCCCGCAGCACCTTGCGCGACAGCGCGGTGCCCCAGGCCATGCTGGTCTCGAACAGCTGCTTGCCATCCAGCCGCTGCATCAGAGGGGCCGACCGGCCCCGGCGTGCCTTGAACGCGCGCGCAAAGTGCCCATAGACCGCCAGGCCCCCCGCTGTGGCCACCAGGCTCATGACCAGCGGGGTGTTGAAGCCGTGCCAGACCGCCAGGCTGTAGTCGGGCAGCATCCCACCCACCACCGGCTGCGCCGCCGTGGCCAGCATGGGGCCAATGGACCACGCGGGCAGCGTGCCCACCACCACACAGGCCAGCACCAGCAGCTCCACCGGCACACGCATCCAGTGCACCGGCTCATGGGGCTGGCGTGGCAGATTGTGCGCAGGCGGGCCAAAAAACACGTCGTGCCCGAAACGCAGCGAATACACCACCCCAAACACCCCCGCCAGCGTGGCCGCCAAGGGCAGTGCCACTTTCACCCAGTGGTGGGCTTCCACGTACACCGTTTCGGCAAAGAACATCTCTTTGGAGAGAAAGCCGTTGAGCAGCGGCACACCCGCCATGGCCGCACAGGCCACGATCGCCAGCGTGCCCGTGACAGGCATGCTGCGGTACAGGCCGTTCAGGCGGCGCATGTCGCGCGTGCCCGTTTCGTGGTCGATGATGCCCACCGACATGAACAGCGACGCTTTGAACGTGGCGTGGTTCATCATGTGAAACACCGCCGCCACCGCCGCCAGCGGGCTGTTCATGCCCAGCAGCAGCGTGATCAGCCCCAGGTGGCTGATGGTGGAATACGCCAGCAAGCCCTTCAGGTCGTTCTGGAACATGGCCGCGTAGGCGCCCAGCAGCAACGTGAACAGGCCCGTGCCCCCCACCATCCAGAACCATTGCTCCGTCCCGGCCAGCACCGGCCACAGGCGCGCCAGCAGAAACACCCCCGCTTTCACCATGGTGGCCGAATGCAGGTAGGCCGACACCGGTGTGGGTGCCGCCATGGCATGGGGCAGCCAGAAATGGAAAGGAAACTGCGCGCTCTTGGTCAGCGCGCCCAGCAGCACCAGGCCCAGCATGAGCGGGTACAGCGCGTGGCCCCGCACCTGGTCACCTGCCAGCAGCACCTGGTCCAGCTCGTAACTCCCCACCATGTGGCCCAGCAGCAGCACGCCCGCCAGCAAGGCCAACCCCCCGGTGGCCGTCACTGTGAATGCCATGCGTGCACCCCGCCGGGCGTCTTTGCGGTGGGTCCAGTACCCAATGAGCAGGAAGCTGAACACACTCGTCAGCTCCCAGAACACCACCAACTGCACCAGGTTGCCCGAGGTCACCACCCCCATCATCGCGCCCATGAAACCCAGCAGCAGCGAGTAAAAGCGGGCGGCCGGGTCTTCCGGCGACAGGTAATAACGCGCGTAGACGATCACCAGCAGTCCCATGCCGCTGACCAGCATGGCAAACATCCAGGCAAACCCGTCCAGCCGCACCACCACGTCCACCCCCAGGCTGGGCAACCACTCCAGGCGTTCGCTCAGCACGTGGCCCTGGGCCACTTCCGGGTACAGCAGGGCCAGCGGCACCGCCACGGCCAGGGCCACCGCCGCCGCCCACAAGGACTCGGCGTTGCGGGCGTTGGTGGGCAGCACCGCCGCGATCGCGCTGCCGACAAATGGCAAAAAGACAAGCAAGATCAAGGACATATCGGACCAGTTTAAAGGCCGTTGCCCTCAAATCCGCCAGAGGCGGCAAAAGACCTGGCTCAGGTCGACCCAGCCGGAGGGGCTTGCTGGGCCAAGTGGTCAAAGTCAGAAGCCGCGTGCCGCTCAGGCAACTGGCTGGCGGGTTGGCCCCAGGTGCGGTTGACCATGCGTCCCCGCTGCACCGCAGGGCGCTGTGCAATCTCGTCGGCCCAGCGGATCACGTGGGGGTATTCATGCACCGACAAAAACGTGCCCGCCTCGTACAGCTGCCCTTTGGCCAGGGCACCGTACCAAGGCCACACCGCGATGTCGGCCACCGAATAGTCGTCCCCCGCCAGGTAACGGCTTTCGCCCAGGCGGCGGTTGAGCACATCCATTTGCCGCTTGGCTTCCATCGCAAAGCGGTCGATGGCGTAACGGATTTTCTCGGGTGCGTAGGCGTAAAAGTGGCCGAATCCCCCACCCAGGTAGGGCGCACTGCCCATTTGCCAGAAAAGCCAGGACAGGCATTCCGCCTTGCGCGGACCACTGGGCAGCAGCGCACCGAACTTTTCCGCCAGGTACAGCAAGATGGCACCGGACTCGAACACCCGCACCGCTTGCGCACCGCTGCGGTCCAGCAGCGCCGGAATCTTGGAGTTGGGGTTGACCTGAACAAACCCGCTGCCAAACTGGTCGCCTTCCTGAATGCGGATCAGCCACGCATCGTATTCCGCTCCCGTGTGCCCCAGGGCCAGCAGCTCTTCCAGCATCACCGTCACCTTCACCCCATTGGGCGTGGCCAGGGAATACAGCTGCAAGGGGTGCTGCCCCACGGGCAGTTCCTTGTCGTGGGTGGGGCCAGCCACGGGACGGTTGATGCTGGCGAACTTGCCGCCGTTCTGTGCATCCGCCTGGGCCCAGGTCCAGACGGGAGGTGGGGTGTAGTCGGTGGTCTGTGTCATGCGGCCAGTGTACGCAGGCACGGCTTTGGGCGCAGTCCCCGCCGGACAAAGGGCCTTTCGGCATCAGCCCTTTGACAGAACACCCAACCCCACCAGCCCTTGCTCAGAGTTTGGCGGCGCCGATGTAGCTGTCGTAGCGCCATTCCGAGAAGCGGCTCCACAGGATCTGGTCGCGCTGGAACGCACGCATGTCCTGATGGATCTTCTTGAACTCGGGCGACTTGGCCTCGTGCGCGGCAAACACCTCCATCGACGCCTTGAAGCCCGCATCCATCACGTCCTTGGAGAACGCGGTCAGCTTGGTGCCTGCGGCCACCAGCCGTTTGAGCGCGGCGGGGTTTTGCGCGTCGTACTTGGCGGTCATGTCGCGGGCGGCCACCGCACCCGCTGCGCGGACGATGGCCTTGTTCTCGGCCGACAGGGCATCAAACGCCTTCTTGTTGATGAAGAACTCCAGCTCCGCGCCGCCTTCCCACCAGCCGGGGTAGTGGTAGAACGGGGCCACCTTGTGAAAACCCAGCCGCTCGTCATCGAACGGGCCGACGAACTCGGTGGCATCCAGCGTGCCCTTCTCCAGCGCCTGGTACACCTCGCCCGCAGGCATGTTCTGCGCCACCACGCCCAGTTTGGCCATGGCCTCGCCGAACAGGCCGCCGCCCATGCGCATCTTCAGGCCCTTGAGGTCTGCCACCGTCTTGATGGGCTTGCGGTACCAGCCGCCCATCTGCGTGCCCGTGTTGCCGCAGCTCATGGACACGATGTTGTACTTGGCATAGAACTCGTCCAGCAGCTTGCGGCCGTTGCCGTGTTCCATCCAAGCGTCCATGTGGCGGGCCGTCAGGCCGAAAGGCACGGCACAGCCAAAGGCAAACGACGCGTCCTTGCCCGTGTAGTAGTACGAAGCCGTCTGCGCCATCTCCACCGTGTCGCCCTGAATGGCGTCCACCACGCCAAACGCTGGCATCAACTCGCCTGCGGCGTGCACAGACACCTCGAACTTGCCGCCCGACAGCGCCTTGACGGTCTCGGAAAACTTCTCCGCCGCGCCATAAATGGTGGGCAGCGCCTTGGGGAAACTGGAGCTCAGCCGCCAGCGGACGGTGGCCTGTGCCTGAACGGCAGGGGCCACGCCAGCGGCCAGCACGCCGGCAACGCCCGCGTGTTTGATGAGGGAACGACGATCCATTGAAACAATACTCCTGGAGAAAACAGGTGATGCCGCACGGCCCCATGCCGGGCCCGTCCACAGCCACCCAGGGCGAATCCTAGCCCCACGCGCCGTGCGCGCCTTGATCAAAGGCAACAACCCGGGGCTGGCCGGGCACCGCGCCCGGCCCGTTCAAGCCTGCGGCGGCTGCGCGGGTGGGGCCGTTTTGGTGTTGCCCATCCAGGCCACCAGTGAGTAGCGCATGGCGTCCTCCACCGACATGTCCAGCGGCTGCAGCCAGCTTCGGGGGGCAAACACCGTGTAGCCCCCGATCATGTAGCCCATGGGCAGGTACACCGCCACGTGCGTTTGCGTGGTGGCGTCCAGCGGCAGGTCGGCCAGCGTCCGCCGCGTCACCAGGCCCACGATGGACAACTCGCCATCCGGTGACTTCAGCAGCACCACCTGCTGCGCATCCTGCTCGTGCGGGGCAAAGTAGTCGGCAAAACTCTTGAGCGAGGTGTAAATGCTCTTGACCAGCGGCAGGTTGGTGAACGGCAGCTCAATCCAACCCAGCAACCGCGACATGAACGGCTGCGACACCAGAAAACCCAGCAGCACAATCGCCACCCCGCCCAGCACGATGCCCAAGCCCGGCAGGTAAAACGGCCCAATGACCGGCCGGAGCACCTGCATGGCCACGCCTTCCAGCCAGGTGATGAACAGGTACAGCACGTAAATCGTCAGGCCCACCGGCAAAAACGTGATCAGTCCGCGAAAAAAATACATGGAAAGGTGTTTCATGCCCCCATTCTCGGGTGGGTGCGTGACAGCGGCCGCACCGGTTGCGCCCGCCACGGGCACATCGCGCCTAAAGTCAGGGGCACCGCCACCCCAGGAGAAGCCGATGACGTTCACACGTGCCAAGCTGTTGACACTCATGGCCGCTGTCACCCTGACCGCCTGGGCCGCACCCGCGCCCTGGTACCAATGGAAAAGCAAGCGCACCGGCAAGCTGCTGTGCGCCCAAACCCCGCTGGGACAAGGCTGGGAAATCCACGACGGCCCGTTTCAAGACGCCCGTTGTCTGAAGCGGGGCAGAATCACCTGAAAGAATAGCTGCTTGCGCTTGTCAGAAAAGCGTTTGATGCACTTTTTGTCATCAATTCACATGGCCACACCCAAGCTCCTTTGCCACATCCAAAAGGGCGTCATGACAAACCCGTGGTCGCCGGGTTGGAAGGGATGCTCAATGCCGACGTGGTGCTGGCCGAATCGGGCAAGCGCTTGAGGGCCGAAGGCGCGGGGCGTGGGCTGGATGGCTGGAGCCATCACCCAGGTGCAACTGCCCCGGCATGTCTGCAACGTGTGGCACGACCGGGCGGTGTTTCACTGCCACACCACGCCCGAGCAACGCCAGACCCACGTGGCTGCCGTGCCGCATGCCCTTCGTCAGCCCAGGCCGAAGCTTTTGCGCAGGCTGGCGTCGACAGGGCCTGCGGGCATGAACCTGCGCAATTTGCGCAGCAAGGACGCCTCGCCTTTGGGCGTGCGCCGCATGGCCCATGCGCTGAACGCGGCGTCCACAATGGTGGCTGCCACGCTGTCTGGCCCCGGAGCCTGTTGGACGCTTTTCACAATGGCTTGTGACGCGCGGGTCCGATCGGTGCCGTAGTCGGCGATCCGGCGCGCCACCTCGGGCGCGTTGAGGTCGAGCTGGGTCTTGGTGTACGACGGCTCGATCAGCACCACCCGGATGCCGAAGTTGCGCACCTCGTGGTCCAGCGTTTCCGACAGGCCCTCCACCGCGTGTTTGGACGCGGCATACCAACCCATGTAAGGGGCTGGCAGAAAACCCAGCACCGAACTCACGTTGATGATCCGGCCGGACCGCTGCCGGCGCATGTGCGGCAGCACCGCCTGGGTGGTGCGCAGGATGCCGAACACATTGGTGTCGAACAGCGACTGCGCTTCCGCTACCGACGTTTCCTCCACCGCGCCCAGCAAGGTACCGCCCGCGTTGTTGACCAGCACGTCGATTCGGTCGGCCTTGGCGACGATGGTGTCGATGGCCCGTTGGACCGAGGTGGCGTCGCGCACGTCCATTTCGACGCACTCCACCCCCGAAACGGCCTCCGCCTTGCTGGCGTTCCGCACCGAACCGAACACCTTGCAGCCACGCTGTGCAAACCGCTCGGCGGTGGCGCGGCCAATGCCAGACGAGACGCCGGTGACAAACACCACTTTGGGTTGAGACATGGCGGCTCCGATTCAAGAGGGGAGGTCAAAAATCAGGCAGGTCGTGGTGGCGTGCGCATACAGCTTGCCGTCTGGCCCGACGATGCGGCCTTCGGCCGTGCCGGTCTGACGGCCGACGTGGATGACACGGCCCTCGGCCCGGACCAAAGGCACCGCATCGCTCAGCGCACGCACCAGGTTGACCTTGAGTTCCAGCGTGGTGTAACCCCGACCCGCCGCCAGCGTCGTGTGAATGGCGCAGCCCACCGCGGAATCCAGCAGCGTTGCAAACCACCCGCCATGCACGGTCCCCAAGGGGTTGTAGTGGCGTCGCAGTGGGCGGCCCTGGAACACCGCTTGTCCGTGTGTCATGCGAATGGGCACAAAGTCCAGCGTGTCGCCTATGGGGGGCGGTGGCAGCTCCCCGTCAAAGATGGCGTTGAGGATGTCCAGCCCCGACAGCGCCGAAGGCCGCAGGGTGGGGGCGGGCGCGTTGGCAGGTCGCAGGCGGGCGCGGACCGCTTCCTCCTCCCGTTTCCATTGCGCGATCACGTCGTTGTCGTTCATGGCGTTTTCCTTGGTGGGTGAGTTGAAAAGAGGGTGGTCAAATGCCGCTCAGCGTGGCCGTGTGTTGACCGGCACGCACAGCAGCGCCGTGAGGACGGCAAGCCCTGCGTGAAGGCCGTACAGCAGGTGAAAGTCGGTGCGTAGCACCCCATCCGCCCCGCCCAGCAGACCCACGGTGATGGCAACGCCCAGCACGCCGCCGATCTGGCGCGTGGCCTGGTTGAACGCCGCTCCCACCGCGTAGTGCTCGGCGGGCAGGCGGCTCACCGCCGCGCCTGCCAACGAGGGCAGGACCAACCCCACCCCCACGCCGCTCATCAGCAGCCCTGGCAACCAGTCGCGAAGGTAGTCGGGCTGGGTCCCGGGCACCAGCATCAGCCACAAACCGCTGCACGCGTACAGCAGCGCACCCCCGACGAGGAACGGGCGGTGCCCCAGACGCCCGACCAAGCGCCCGGTGATGATGGCCGTGGGCATCACCAGCAGGGGGCCGGGTGTCACGGCCAGGCCCGCCTGGGGCAGCGTGTAGTGCCACACCCCCGTCATGAAGAAAAAGAAGCCCAGAAACATCATCGAAAACGCCGTGCCGAAGGCCAGCGTGGCGGCGTTGACGTAACGGTACGTGGCATTGGCAAACAGCGACAGGTCCAGCAGCGGTGCCGTGTGCACGCGCGCCCACGCCACAAACGCCAGCCCGGCCAGGACGCCGCCGCCCGCCACCGCCGCAATCTGGCCCCTGTGCCACGCGGGCGAGCCACTTTCCACGATGGCCAATGCCACAGCCCCCACAGCGACCATCAGCAGCAACAGGCCGACGACATCGACGGGGCGGCGCTGCACCGGCTTTGCCGCCTCTTCAATGCGCGACCGGCTGTGCCACCACGCCCACAGGCCCACGGGAACGTTGATGTAAAACGCCCACGGCCAGCCCGCTTGGTCGGTCACCCAGCTGCCCAGGCTCGGGCCGACCGCTGCGGCCAGCCCTCCCACGGCGCCCCACAGGCTCACCACGGCGGCCCGGCGTTCGACCGGAAATGCCGCCAGCACGATGGCCATGGACGCCGGTGTCAGCAGCGCCGCCCCCACCGCCTGCGCCACGCGGGCCGCGATCAGCCACGCCACCGAAGGTGCCCATCCGCACGCCACCGACGCGGCGATGAACACGGCCAAGCCCAGGCGGAAGACGCGCTTGCGCCCATGCGCGTCGGCCAGTCCGCCAGCCGGGATCAGCATCGCGGCATAGACGACGGTGTACGCATTGAGCACCCAAGACAGCGTGGCCGTCGAGCTGTCGGCAAAGCTCTGGCGCAGCGCCTCGAAGGCCGCAAACAGCATGGTCGAGTCCAGCGACACCAGGAAAACCGCACTGCTGGCGATCCAGAACGCCAGCCAAGGGGACGCCTCAGGCGCAGTGGGGCGGCTCATGACCGTTCACCCCGGGTGGGGTGTTGATTATGATGGTCGTCATATTTTTGGGCAAATCGAAGCATTCAGGGCCTTTGGTTGGGGAACAAACTCAGGAGGGGGTGTCGTGGCGCTGGATCAGCGCCTCGCGCGTTTGCGCCAGCAAGGCCAGACCCTGCGGTCCGCCAAGGGTGCGAGCCAGTTGCAACGCCCCGACCAGGGTGGCCGTGACCACCGCCGCCTGGCCGGGTTCTGTGCCCGACGGCAAAGCCGCCTGCACCAGCGCCATCAAATCGGTGACCCGCTGCCGCGCCTCTTCCCGAACGGCGTCGTCTTGCCGGGTCATTTCAGAGGCCAACGCGGCCACCACGCAACCTTGGTCCGGTCGGTCGAGGTTGGTGTCGTGAAGGTAGGCCCAAACAAGGGCCGCGAAGCGCGAGCTGCCCTTGGCCATGCGGTGTGCGGTGGCCTCTGCCAGCGCCGCCTGGCTGTCGCGGCTGGCGCGTTGCATGGCCTCCACCAACAGGGCGTCGCGAGAGGCAAAGTGCGCGTAAAAGCCGCCGTGTGTCAGCCCCGCCTCTTTCATGATGTCGGCGACGCCCAGGCCACGGTAGCCCGTGCGCCGGATGGCCCGCGAGGCCACATCCAGGATGCGGTCGTGGCTCAGTTCTTTTCGGGTGGTCGGCGTGGGCATGACGGTCATCATATGATGATGGTCATATAAACTCAAGAAAACCATGAAATGGCCACACCCCAGCGTATGGCATGGGCTGGCTTTTCATGGGTGTGGTGCCGAGTGAGCACTCTTTTCTGAACCCACCTGTTCGCACCCAGCGCACGTCACATGAACACCGCCAATCACGACTGGCGCAGCATCGCTGCGCTGAATACGGTCTCCGCATTCGCCCAGGTCGGGCAGTTCGGCATCCCCTTCGTCGTCATTCCCCTGTGGCTGGAGCAACAAGGGGCTACGACCTTGCAGCTCAGTGTGTTCGCTTCATCGCTTTGGCTGGGCCAATTGCCTGGCCTGTACTGGGCACCACGCGTCACGCAGATGCTGGGTGCCAAGCGTGTGATCCTGATCGCGTTGTTGGCCACTGTGCTGGCACTCGGCCTGCTGGCCACAGGCGTTCACGCCCTGTGGTGGGTTGCCGGTCTGCTGGCGGGCTTCGGGCAGGGTTTTCGCTGGATCGGTCTGGAGCCCTGGCTTTACAACATCGCCCCCACGCATGCTCGGGGGCGTTTGGTGGGGTTTCATGAATCGCTGATTGCCCTGGCACCCATCGTGGCGCCTGCCCTGTGCAGCGGTATGGGCATCGACGGCGCCAAACCTTTGCTGCTGGGCATGGGCTTCGCCATGGTGGCGGCGCTGCCCATGCTTTGGGCCACAGAAGAGCCACGCAGCGTGCCCGACCCGTCGCTGCCCGCCACCCGGACCCAACCGCGCTGGCGCCTGCCCAGCGAGACGGCGCTGCTCATCGGGGTCATCGTTGCGCTGTTCGGGGGCATGTCCGAGTCCGCGTTTGTCGGCCTGTTCTCGGTCTACGGAAAGGCCCATCAGCTGGATGTCGCACAAATCGCCAGCCTGTTGATCTCGTTTGGCGCAGGGGGGCTGCTGCTGCAGTACGCCGCAGGGTGGCTGGCGGACCACCGGGGGATTGCCTTTGCCTGCCTGACGTGCAGCGTGTGCGTGGCCGGTGTGGCCGTGGCGCTGACTTTTCCGCTGGCAATGGTGTGGCTGCACGTTGCCGTCTTCGCGCTGGGAGGGTTGGTCACGGCGTACCTGACATTGGCCCTCATCGCAAGCGCCAAAGCCCGCAGCGGCAGCATGGCGACCAACATGAGTTTGGTCTCCATGGTCTACACCGCCACCGCGATCGTGGGGCCGCTCCTGGCCGGCAGCGCCATCAAGTGGTGGGGTGGCAATGGGTTGATGTGGACCTTGGCGGCGTTCGCGGTGGTGCTGACCGCTTGGCTGGCGCAAGTGGCTTCCAAAGACGCTTTGCCAGCCGCCGCTGTCTGAGTGCATGCCCCCAACGCTCTCACCAACCACCGCAGTCACTTCACGGCACGTCGCGCCAGGTTGTGCCAAAAAATTTGTAAAAAATCTGCCTGTAACGCTTTATATGTAAGCGTAAGCAGCTATCAATTAAATACAGCGTTCTGCCTCTGCCAGTTCCGTCGCCAGAAGTGCATGGACGGCCTGTGGCGCGAGGCGGTGAGTTGAGGGGGGGACGGTATGCTGTTGGGCGAATGAAACCGTTGGCCGCAGCAAAGGCGCCAACAGCACAAACCGTCTTCACCCATGCAGAACGCACAACACCAAAATCTCGTCGGCTTCATCTGGAGCATCGCCAACAAGCTGCGCGGCCCCTACCGTCCGCCGCAGTACCGCCGCGTGATGTTGCCGCTGATTGTTCTGCGCCGCTTCGATCTGGTGCTGGCCGAAAACAAACAAAAGGTGCTGGCCGAAAAAAAACGCCTGGAAGACAAAGGCATTGCCGGTCCTGCGCTGGACAAAGCGCTGTCCCGCATTGCCGCCACCGACCGCAAGCAAGAGCTGTTCAACACCAGCGGCTTCACGTTTGAAAAGCTGCTGGGCGACGCGCCCAACATCGCAGGCAACCTGATTGCCTACATCCAAGGCTTCTCACTGCGCGCCCGCGACATCTTCGACAAGTTCGAGTTTGAAACCGAAATTGCCCGGCTCGACGAAGCCAACCGCCTGTACCTGATCATCAAGGAATTCTGTTCCTCATCCATCGACCTCTCGCCCAAGGCGCTCTCCAACTTGCAAATGGGCTACCTGTTCGAAGAACTGGTGCGCAAGTTCAACGAGCAAGCCAACGAAGAGGCCGGGGACCACTTCACCCCCCGAGAAGTCATCCGCCTGATGGTGCAGTTGCTGTTCACCGGCGAAGACGGCATCTACGAAAAAGGCATTTACCGCAGCGTGTACGACCCCACCGCCGGCACGGGGGGCATGCTGTCCGAATCCGAGAAGTTCATCTGCGGTGACGGCTTCGCACACGGGCTGAACCCGGACGCCAACATCGAACTCTTCGGCCAGGAATACAACCCCGAGTCCTACGCCATCTGCTGCGCAGACCTGCTGATCAAAGACGAGCCCATCAACAACCTGATTTATGGCGACACCTTGGGGCTGAAGGACGCCAAAAACAAAACCAACGGCTTTGTGCCGCACGACGGCCACCGGGGCAAGAAATTCCACTACATGCTGGCCAACCCTCCCTTTGGCGTGGAGTGGAAGCCCGAAGAAGACTACGTGCGCGAGGAGTACGAACAACAAGGCTTTGTGGGCCGCTTTGGCGCTGGGCTGCCACGCATCAACGACGGCTCGCTGCTCTTCTTGCAGCACATGATTTCCAAGATGCACAACCCGCCCAAGATAGGGGGCGACGGCTCCAAGATTGCCATCGTGTTCAATGGCTCGCCCCTGTTCACCGGGGATGCAGGGTCAGGCGAGTCCAACATCCGCCGCTGGATCATCGAGCGCGACATGCTCGACGCCGTGGTCGCCCTGCCAGACCAGATGTTCTACAACACCGGCATCTACACCTACGTCTGGATCGTCACCAACAAAAAGCCCGCGCACCGCCAAGGCAAGGTGCAGTTGATCGACGGCACCCGCCACTTCAAGAAGATGGACAAGAGCCTGGGCAACAAGCGCAATGAGCTCTCTGACGACCACATCAAGGAACTGGTGCGCCTGTACGCCGAGCATGAACACGACGGGACCAGCGAAGTGCTGGTGGACGGCAAGCCCGAGCAGCGGGTGTGCAGCAAGGTGTTCGACAACCGCGAATTTGGCTTCCTCAAAATCACCGTGGAACGCCCGCTGCGCCTGAACTTTCAGGCCAGCGCGGAGCGCATCGCCAAGCTGGACGAACAAAGCGCATTTGCCAACTTGGCCACCAGCAAAAAGCGCAAAGACGATGCCGCCCACGCGGCAGAAGTCGCGGCAGGGCAGGCAACACAGGCCGCCATCAAGGTCGCGCTGCAAGGCATGGACAGCCAGAAAGTCGGCGAAAAACCCCTGTACCGCAACCGCCCGGCGTTTGAGGCCGTGCTGGACGCCGCCCTGAAGGCGCTGCCCCACAAGGTGCCCGCGCCGGTGAAAAAGGCCATTCTGGCGGCGCTGTCGGAGCGCGATGCAGCAGCTGACATCTGCCTGGATGCCAAGGGCAAGCCGGAACCCGATGCCGACCTGCGCGACACCGAAATCGTGGCCCTGCCGGAGGGCATTGCATTGCCGCTGCCCCTGGGCTTTGACAACGAAACCGGCCACGACAAACTGTTGGCCCTGGTCAAAACCCACTGCGAGGATTACCTGAAGGCCGAAGTGCTGCCGCATGTGCCAGACCCCTGGATTGACCACGGCAAAACCAAGGTGGGCTATGAAATCCCGCTGACCCGGCATTTTTACGTTTACCAGCCACCACGCCCGCTGGATGTGATTGCGGCGGAAATCAGTCAGCTGGAGAAAGAGATTGTGGCGATGCTGGGTGAGGTGGTTTGATGAGCGAGCTGGTCTTATTTGAAAATGCTCAAGGTGGGATTGTTGTTCGTTTGGAAAAGGAAACCGTGTGGCTCACGCAGCGGCAAATGGCCACCCTGTTTGATACATCAACGGACAACATCAGCCTGCATTTGAAAAACATTTACGCTGAAGAAGAATTGCAAGAGGCTGCAACTGCCGAGGAATCCTCGGTAGTTCAACAAGAGGGCAAGCGGCAGGTGCAGCGTAAAACCAAGATTTACAACCTTGATGCCATCATTTCGGTTGGCTACCGCGTCAACTCAAAAAAAGGTGTGCAGTTCAGGCAATGGGCCACAGGCCTAATCAAAGATCATTTAATCCAAGGCTACACCCTGAATCAGGAGCGTTTGGCAAACAATGCACAGCAACTTCAAGTGGCACTTGAATTGGTGCGCAAAACCGCACAAGCCCCGCATTTGACGGGTGATGTCGGGCGTGGCCTTGTGGATGTGGTGACACGTTACACCCAAACTTTTTTGCTGTTGCAACGCTACGATGAAGGCTGGCAGCAAGCACCCCAAGAGCAAATGGGCGGCGTGCTGCCAACGGTTGAAGAGGCGCGGGGTGCGTTGGCGAATTTAAAGGCGGAATTGTTGTTGCGCAAAGAGGCCACCGAGTTGTTTGCCTTGGAACGCGGAGAAGGTTTGGCGGCTTTGTTGGGGAATTTGGCACAAAGTGTATTTGGTGAGCCTGCTTACCCCAGCGTAGAAGCCAAAGCGGCACACTTGTTGTACTTTGTGATTAAAAACCATCCTTTTTCGGATGGCAACAAACGCAGTGGCGCATTTTTGTTTGTGGATTTTCTGAATCGCAACCAGCGTTTGCTGAATCAACGAGGGGAAGTGGTGATCAATGACATGGGTTTGGCAGCATTGGCCTTGTTGATAGCCGAATCCAAGCCCGAACAAAAAGAGGTGATGATTAAGTTGGTGATGGCGATGCTGGGGGACTTGGTGTGACGGGCTACGCGCAATACAAGGAGCTGGACAGTTCAGGCGTTGCGTGGTTGCAGCAAAAGCCCCGCCTCTGGCGGATCAAGAGGCTGAAATTCTCAACTGATCTCATCAACAACAAGGTTAGTGTCGAAGATTCGCCATTACCTTATCTTGGTCTGGAACACATCGAATCATGGACCGGAAAAAGGATCAATGGTGAAATTGGCAATAGCGAAGGCTTGGCATCGTCGTTTGTGGCGGGGGATGTTCTCTTTGGAAAGTTGCGCCCATATCTTGCCAAAGTTCACTTGGCTCAGCAGGATGGATTGATTTCGAGCGAAGCATTGGTTGTAAGAAGCAAAGATGAATTGCATGCTGAGTTTCTGAGATACTACATGCTGTCCCGTGATTTCATTAACATTGTCGATTCTTCAACCTATGGCAGCAAGATGCCGAGAGCAAGTTGGGATTTCATTGGAAATCTTCCAATCCTGTTGCCAGAATTAGAAGAACAACAAGCCATTGCCCGTTTCCTGGATTTCAAAACCGCACAAATCGATGCCCTGATCGCCAAGAAAAACTCGCTGCTCGACAAGCTGGCCGAAAAGCGCACGGCGCTTATCAGCCATGCCGTCACCAAGGGGCTTGATCCGTCAGTGCCGATGAAGGATTCGGGGGTTGCTTGGTTGGGGGAGATTCCAGCACATTGGCAACAGATGTTGATGGCTCGAATAATTAGTCGTCCCTGATTTATTCAAATCCGCTGCCAGACGGCGGGGAGCGCAGGCCGTGTGAGTGCGCGCACGACCCAAGCGTGCAGCACCTGCGGCTCGTTTGGTGACACGCCGGCCATCTCGCACAAACGCAAAT
>Ga0209066_10001158_pt1 | contig 35800 bp, 32 predicted proteins | sample All_14_2_FD_187198 | JGI IMG/M metagenome (GOLD analysis project Ga0209066, IMG submission 187198) | Freshwater microbial communities in response to fracking from Pennsylvania, USA - Allegheny Zone_MetaG_DW_15 (SPAdes) (version 2) ... | reverse complement strand
TTGCATGACGCTGCCTTTTCTCACACGCCCCCCGGCCCATGAACCTGCCCCCCCACCCCTTGCTGTCCCGGCGCACCAGCGGTGTGTTGCTTCACATCACCAGCCTGCCCGGACCCCACGGTTCGGGCGACTTCGGCGCGGGCGCGCGCCACTTCATCGACTGGCTGGCCGCCGCCGGACAGTCAATATGGCAGATCCTGCCCCTCAACCCGGCAGGCCCCGGCCATTCGCCGTACCAGAGCGTGTCGGCCTTTGCGGGAGACCCCGGCCTGATCGACCTGCAGGAACTGGTGGACCGGGGCTGGCTGCCCTGGCTGCCCCACCTGGGGTTTGACCACCACCGCTGCGACTTTGGCCGCGTCACCCCTTACCGCATGAACTGCCTGCGCCAGGCGTGGGAAGGCTTCTGCACCAAAGCGGGGCCCGCCTGCGCCGAAGGGCTGGCCCAGTTCTCGACCGAACACGCCCACTGGCTGGACGACTACGCGCTCTTCATGGTGCTGCACGACCACCACGGCGCACCTTGGTCCCAGTGGCCCGCCGATCTGGCCCGCCGCGACCCTGATGCCCTGGCCCGCGTGCGCGAACTGGCGGCGCATGAAGTGGGCTTCTGGAAATTCGTGCAGTGGCGCTTCTGGTTGCAATGGCAGTCCTTGCGCCACAGGGCGCAGGAACGGGGCATCCACATCGCAGGCGACGCACCCATTTTTGTGGCCCACCACAGCGCCGATGTGTGGGCCCATGCCCACGAATTCCTGCTGGACGAAGCGCACAACCCCACCGTGGTGGCCGGGGTACCACCCGACTATTTTTCGGTCACCGGCCAGCGCTGGGGCAACCCGCTGTACAACTGGTCGGCCATGGCACAGACCGGCTACCGGTGGTGGAAAGACCGGCTGGCCCACCTGCTCATGCAAGTGGACGTGGTGCGACTGGACCATTTCCGGGGATTCGAAGCGCACTGGGAAATCCCGGCCAGCGAACCCACCGCCGTGGCCGGGCGGTGGCAACCCGGCCCGGGCATGGCACTGTTCGACGCCCTGCAGGCCGAACTGGGCACCATGGCCATCATCGCCGAGGACCTGGGCCTGATCACCGAGGCCGTGACGCAGCTGCGCGACCGCTGCAGCTACCCTGGCATGCGCATCCTGCACTTCGCGTTTGGCAGCGGCCAAGCCAACCCTTACCTGCCGCACAACTACACACGCCACACCGTGGCTTACACCGGCACCCATGACAACGACACCACCGTGGGCTGGTGGCAACACGCATCGGCCGCCGAAAAAGCCGATGCCCTGGCCTACCTCGGCCCCGGCATGGCCACAGAACCGCACTGGACCATGATCCGGGCCCTGTCGCAGTCGGTGGCCAACACGCTGATCATTCCCTTCCAGGACGTGCTGGGTCTGGACGGCAAACACCGCATGAACACCCCTGGTCTGGCCACCGGCTGCTGGGCGTGGCGTTTCGACTGGGGACAGGTGGACCACACCCCGGCCGAACGCCTGCTGGCCATGGCCACCGCACACGGACGGCTCGCGCGGGCGCACTGACACCCCTTTCCTTCTTCAGGAGACAGACATGGAAAAAAACACCCCTCAACACCTGGCCAAACGCACCATCGCCCTGGTGCTGGCGGGCGGGCGCGGCTCGCGCCTGCGCGCCCTCACCGACCGCCGCACCAAGCCAGCGGTGTACTTCGGGGGCAAATTCCGCATCGTGGACTTTGCCCTGTCCAATTGCCTGAACTCGGGTGTGCGCCGCATTGGCGTGGTCACGCAGTACAAGTCGCACAGCCTGCTTCGCCACCTGCAAAGGGGCTGGAGCTTCCTGCGCAACGAGTTCAACGAGTTCATCGACCTGCTGCCTGCCCAGCAGCGCATGGACGACGAGAGCTGGTACCTCGGCACCGCCGACGCGGTCTACCAGAACCTGGACATCCTGCGTGCCCACAAGCCCGAGTACATCCTGGTGTTGGCGGGCGACCACATCTACAAAATGGACTACGCCGAGCTGATCGCCGACCACGTGGCCCTGGGCAAGACCTGCACGGTGGCTTGCATCGAGGTGCCGCTGGCCGAGGCCACGGCGTTCGGGGTGATGGCCATCGACGCGGCACGCAACATCGTCAGCTTCACCGAAAAGCCCGACCAACCCGCGCCCATGCCGGGCAAGCCCGATGTGGCGCTGGCCAGCATGGGCATCTACGTGTTCGACGCACAGAAACTGTTCAAAGCGCTGGAGGTGGATGCAGCCACCCCCGGCTCCAGCCGCGATTTCGGCAAAGACATCATCCCCGCGCTGGTGGCGCAAGGCGAAGCGGCGGCGCACCCGTTTGGCCTGTCCTGCGTGAAGAGCACGGCAGAAGCACCGGCCTACTGGCGCGACGTGGGCACGGTGGACGCCTACTGGCAAGCCAACCTGGACCTCACCAGCACCGTGCCCGAATTGGACATGTACGACCGCGAATGGCCCATCTGGACCTACCAGGAACAACTGCCCCCGGCCAAATTCGTGTTCGACGACGACGGTCGCCGCGGCGCGGCGGTGGATTCGCTGGTGTCCGGCGGTTGCATCATTTCCGGGGCCTCGGTGCGCCGCTCGGTGCTGTTTTCCAAAGTGCGCTTGCATTCCTATGCCTCGGTCGAAGAGGCCGTGGTGCTGCCCGAGGTGGACATTGGCCGCCACTGCCAGCTGCGCAAGGTCGTCATTGACAACGGCTGTGCCATCCCGGACGGCATGTGCATCGGTCTGGACGCCGCCGAGGACGCCCGCCGCTTTTTCCGCACCCCCAGCGGGGTCGTGCTGGTGACCCGCGACATGCTGGAGCGCGTGGCCCAGGAAACCGCAGCGGGCCAGTGACACATGGGCCTGACCGTTCTGCAAACCTGCACCGAAGCCTATCCACTGCTCAAAACCGGCGGCCTGGCCGATGTCTGCGCGGCCCTGCCCCCCGCGCTGGCGGCGCAGGGTGCCGATGTCAGGGTGCTGCTGCCCGCCTTCCCGGCGGTGGTGGCCGGTGTCACGCCCCAAGGCCCCGCCCTGCGGGTGCCCGCCGGTGGCAGCACAGGCCTGCCCCCCGGGCTGGGTCCTGTGGCCGGATCGGCCCAGGGCCCGGCCCCCTGGCTGCAGCTGGGGCAGGTGAACGCCAGCGGCCAGGCCGTCTGGCTGCTGCACGCGCCCGGCCTGTACCAGCACGGTGGCAACCCCTATGTGGACACCCAGGGCAAGCCCTGGGCCAACAGCGCACAGCAGTTTGCGTGGTTGGGGTGGGCTGCCGCGCTGCTGGGCAGCGGCCTGTGCCCCACCTGGCAACCCGATGTGGTCCATGCCCACGACTGGCACACCGGCCTGGCCGCCGCCTACCTGCACCAGCTTCGCAGGCATGGGCGGACAGGGGCCGCCGCCGTCTTCACCATCCACAACCTGGCGTACCAGGGGGTGTTCGTCCCCGAGGTCCGAGCCAGCCTGGGCCTGCCCGATACCCTGTTCCACATGCAGGGGTTGGAGTACCACGGGCAGGTCTCGTTCATGAAAGCAGGGCTGAAGTACAGCCAGGCCATCACCACCGTCAGTCCCACCTACGCCCAGGAAATCACCGGACCGGAGCAAGGCTGCGGACTCGACGGGGTGCTGCGCAAACGCCAGGCCCAGCTGCACGGCATCCTGAACGGCGTGGATGACGCGGTGTGGAACCCCGCCACCGATCCCCTGGTTCGGCCCGGTTTCGACGCCGATCACCTGGCCGGCAAAACCCAGGCCAAGGCGCGCCTGCAACAGCGCATGGGCCTGCAGGCCCGGACCGATGCGCTGGTGTTCACCGTGGTCAGCCGCCTGACCGAACAAAAAGGCCTGCACCTGCTGCCCGCCGTCGTGGACGAACTGGTGCAGCGCGGCGGACAGCTGGCGGTGCTGGGCACGGGCGATGCAGGCATCGAGGCGGCACTGCGCCACTGCGCGGCGCGCCACCCCGGGCAGGTGGCGTTGCAGGTGGGCTACGACGAGCCGCTGGCCCACACCCTCATCGCCGGGGCCGACGTGATCGTGGTGCCCAGCCGCTTCGAGCCTTGCGGACTGACCCAGCTCTATGGCTTGCGCTACGGCACCCTGCCGCTGGTTCGTGCCGTGGGCGGACTGGCCGACACCGTGGTGGATTGCAGCCTCGAAAACATGGACCACGGCAACGCCAGCGGTTTCGTGTTCCACAGTTTCGACGTGCCCGGTCTGCAGACCGCCATGCGCCGCGCCTTCGCTTTGCGCCGCCGCCCTGCCGACTGGCAGGCGGTGCAGCGCCATGCCATGGGCCTGCGTTTCGACTGGGCCCGCGCCGCCACCGCCTACCTGCGGGTGTACCGGCTCGCCCTGTCCGACCTGGCCCAGAGTGGCACGGCTCATGCTTAGCCTTCGGGGCATCTCCGGCGAACACGACCACAAGGTTTTTAAGCCTGTAACGCTTGCCTGTACTGCGAAGTCAGCTATTCATTCCACCAGCACCACACCATGCCCCACGACCTGTTGAACCCCGCCGCCGGTGCCGCCAGCGCACCGTTTGAATACGACCACTTGGACAACACGGTGGACGCGCTTCGCAAATCCATTGCCAACCGGCTGGTGTACGCCGTGGGCAAGGACGTGCGCTCGGCCACGCGGCGGGATTGGCTGTTCGCCCTGTTCCACGCGGTGCGCGACCGCATGATGCACCGCTGGCGGGAAACGCTGGCGGCCTCGCAGGACACCGATGCCAAACGGGTGTACTACCTCAGCATGGAATTTCTGACCGGGCGTGCGCTGACCAACGCGCTGCTGTCGGTGGGCATTTACGACGATGCCAAAACCGCCTGCACCCAGCTGGGGGCCGACTTTGACGCGCTCATCGACCTGGAAACCGACGCCGGCCTGGGCAACGGTGGCCTGGGTCGGCTGGCGGCGTGTTTCCTTGACTCGTTGGCCACCGTGGGGCTGCCCGGCATGGGCTACGGCATCCGCTACGACTTCGGCATGTTCGCCCAGCGCATCGCCGACGGCCGCCAGGTGGAGGAGCCCGACTACTGGCTGGTCAACGGCAACCCCTGGGAATTCATGCGCCCTGAGTTCAGCTACCCCGTCCACTTTGGCGGGCGGCTGGTGCAGGAGGGCGACCGCGTGCGCTGGGTGGACACGGACGACGTGATCGCCACCGCCTACGACAGCGGCGTGCCCGGCCACGAACTCAGCAGCGTGACCACCCTGCGACTGTGGACCGCACGGGCCACCAGCGGCATCAACCTCGACGCCTTCAACAAAGGCGACTACATGCGCGCCGTGGAAGCCAAGAACCAGTCGGAAAACGTGTCGCGCGTGCTGTACCCCGACGACAGCACCGACCACGGCAAGGAATTGCGCCTGCGCCAGGAATATTTCTTCGTCAGCGCCTCGCTGCAAGACATCCTGCGCCGCTATTTGAAAAACCACGGCAGCTTCGAGCAACTGGCCGACAAGGTGGCCATCCACCTCAACGACACCCACCCCGCGCTGGCCGTGCCCGAACTGATGCGCCTGCTGGTGGACGAACACAGCGTGGAGTGGGACGCCGCCTGGGCCCTGTGCGAAAAAATCTTCAGCTACACCAACCACACGCTGATGAGCGAAGCGCTGGAAACCTGGCCGGTGGAAATGATGGGACGCCTGCTGCCCCGCCACCTGCGCATCATCTACGACCTGAACGCCCGCTTTCTGGCCCAGGTGCACGAGCGTTTTCCGGGCGACAACGACCTGCTGCGCCGCGTGTCGCTCATCGACGAACGCGGCCAGCGCCGCGTGCGCATGGCCTACCTCTCGGTGCTGGCCAGCCACAAGGTCAACGGCGTGTCGGCCCTGCACAGCAACCTGATGGTGGAAACCATCTTTGCCGACTTTGCGCGCATCTTCCCCGAACGCTTCTGCAACAAGACCAACGGCATCACCCCCCGGCGCTGGCTGTCGCAGGCCAACCGCCCGCTGTCGGCACTCATCGACAGCCGCATCGGCACCACCTGGAGACGCCACCTGGACGAACTCAGCGCCCTGCGCCCGCTGGCCACCGATCCCGAGTTCAACAACGCCTTCCGCCTGGCAAAAGCACAAAACAAAAAACGCCTGGCCGAGCGCATCGCCCGTGAAACGGGCGTGATCGTCAACCCCGACAGCCTGTTCGACGTGCAGATCAAGCGCATGCACGAGTACAAGCGCCAGTTGCTCAACGTGCTGCACGTGGTCACCCGCTACCACCAGATCCTGGCGCAGCCCAACGCCAACTGGGTGCCACGCACCGTCATCTTCGGCGGCAAGGCGGCATCGGCCTACTACATGGCCAAGCTGGTCATCAAGCTCATCAACGACGTGGCACGGGTGGTCAACCACGACAAACGCGTGGGCGACAAGCTAAAGGTGGTGTTCCTGCCCAACTACCGTGTGTCGCTGGCCGAGGTCATCATCCCGGCCGCTGATTTGTCCGAGCAGATTTCCACCGCCGGCACCGAAGCCTCGGGCACCGGCAACATGAAATTCGCACTGAACGGCGCGCTGACCATCGGCACCTGGGACGGTGCCAACATCGAGATCGCCGAAAACGTGGGCCTGGACAACATCTTCATTTTCGGCAACCGCACCGAACAGGTGGCCGCCCTGCGCGCCAGCGGCTACAACCCGCGCCGCTACTACGACCACAACTACGACCTGAAAACCGCCATCGACCGCATCGCCGAAGGCGCGTTCAGCCCCGAAGAACCCAGCCGCTTCCACGACATCACGCGCACGCTGCTCGAATCGGACTACTACCTGCTGCTGGCCGACTACGCCGACTACATTGCCACCCAGCACAAGGTGGACGAGCTGTACCGCCGCCCCACCGAGTGGGCCCGCCAAGCCATCCTGAACGTGGCGGGCATGGGGGCGTTCTCGTCAGACCGCACCATCCGCGAATACGCCGACGAGATCTGGAACGTGAAGCCAGTTTTCTGACGTCTTTTGGGCCTCCAGCGCTTTATCAAAAAGCGCTATCAGCTACATTTTCAGGAATGCTCACGCCACCCTTAAAGGGATGGTGACCGGGCCGTCGTTCACCAGGTGCACCTGCATGTCGGCCGCAAATTGGCCGGTGGCCACCTGAGGGTGGGCTGCGGTGGCCAGGGCCACGAACAGCTCGTACAGGCGGCGCCCCTCGTCGGGCGGTGCGGCCTGGGTGAAGCTGGGGCGGTTGCCACCACGGGTGTCGGCTGCCAGGGTGAACTGGCTCACCACCAGCAGGCCGCCAGGCGTGCCCTGCCCGTCCAGGTCTTGCACGCTGCGGTTCATCTTGCCCGCGTCGTCGGAAAAAATTCGCAGCTTCAGCAGCTTGGTCAGCAGCTTGTGCGCGTGGGTGTCGGTGTCGCCGCGCTCGGCGCACAGCAGCACCAGCAGGCCGGGACCGATCTGGCCCACGGTCTGCCCGGCCACATCGACACGGGCCTGGGCCACGCGCTGGATCAAGGCTTGCATGCGTCGGGCCCCTCTTGGCAAGCCTGTGCCTCCACATCGCTGGGCAGCAGGGAAATGGTGGCGCGCAACCCGGGCACGGCCGCCATGAGGGACGTTTCCACCCCTCCCCGCAACTCGGCCGCACGCGCCAGCGACCAGGTCCCGGGCAGGTGCATGTGCAAGTCCACATACCGGCGTTGGCCTGCCCGGCGGGTCACCACATGGTCGAACCGCACCGTGGCACGACCGCCCTGCTCGCGCTCAAAGCGATCGAGCACGCCCTGAATGTCAGCCTGAATTCCCGGTTCCACGGCCTCGTCCATCAGGCCTTGAGAGGACTCCCACATGAGGTGCAACCCTTCCTTCACGATGTTGGCGGCCACCGCCAGCGCCACCACCGGGTCAAGCCACCACCAGTCCGTGGCGGCAACCGCCGCCACGCCCACGATCACCCCACCGGTGGTCCAGACGTCGGTCAGCAAATGGCGGGCATCGCCCTCCAGTGCCATGGAACGGTGGGCACGCGCCGACCGGAGCATGAGCCAGGCCAAGGCACCGTTGAGCGCAGAGCTGACCACCGACAGCGCCAGCCCCCAGCCCACCGCCTCGATGGGCGCAGGAGCCAGCAAGCGCTGGATGGCCAGCCAGCCAATGCCCAGCGCCGCCACGATGATGAGGATGCCTTCGAAGCCGGAGGAAAAGTACTCTGCCTTGTGGTGCCCGTAAGGGTGGTCGTCATCCGCCGGGCGGGCGGCCACGGTGACCATGGCCAAGCCGAAAACCGCCGCCACCAGGTTGACCAGCGACTCCATGGCGTCCGACAGCAAGGCCACCGAACCGGTCACGGCCCAGGCCCCCGTTTTCAGGGCAATGGTGGCCATCGCCACGCCCACCGATGCCCACAACAGCCTGCGCGGGGGCAAGCCCGCCGCCCAGTCGGCCAACACGCTCATGCCGACAGCGCGACCCGAGCGAACTTGCGCTTGCCCACCTGCACCACGTAAGTGCCCGCCTCCAGCTTCAGGCCCTTGTCAGACACCACGCTGGAGTCCACCCGCACGCCACCGCCATCGATCAGGCGGTTGGCCTCGCTGGTGGAAGGGGCCAACCCGGCGGCTTTCAACAAGGCGCCGATGCCCCATGGTGCCCCGCTGAGGGTCACCTCCGGAATGTCATCGGGCACACCGCCTTTGCTGCGGTTGATGAAATCCTGCTCGGCCGCATCGGCCGCTGCGGCGCTGTGGAAGCGGGCCGTGATTTCCTTGGCCAGCATGACCTTGGCTTCCTTGGGGTTGCGTCCACCCGCCACCTCAGCCCGCAGCGCGGCAATTTCGGCCTCGGAGCGGAAACTCAGCAGCGTGAACCAGCGCCACATCAGGTCGTCGGAAATGCTCAGGCATTTGGCGAACATGGTGGCCGGGTCTTCCGAGATCCCGATGTAGTTGTTCTTGCTCTTGGACATCTTGTCCACGCCGTCCAGCCCTTCGAGCAGCGGCATGGTCAGGATGCACTGAGGCTCTTGCCCGTATTCCTGTTGCAGGTGGCGGCCCATCAGCAGGTTGAACTTCTGGTCGGTCCCGCCCAGCTCCAGATCGGCCTTCAGGGCCACTGAGTCGTAACCCTGCATCAGCGGGTACAGAAACTCGTGCACGCTGATGGGTGTGCCGGCGGTGAAACGCTGGTGAAAATCGTTGCGCTCCATCATGCGGGCCACGGTGTATTTGGCCGCCAGCTGGATCATGCCCATGCTGCCCAGCGGCAGGCTCCACTCGCTGTTGTAGCGAATTTCGGTTTTTTCAGGGTCCAGCACCAGGCTGGCCTGCTTGTAATAGGTTTCGGCATTGGCCTTGATCTGTTCGGGCGTCAGCGGTGGCCGGGTGTTGTTGCGGCCCGAGGGGTCGCCAATCAGGCTGGTGAAATCCCCAATCAGAAAAATCACCTGGTGCCCCAGGTTTTGCAGCTGGCGCATCTTGTTGAGCACCACGGTGTGGCCGATGTGAATGTCCGGCGCGGTGGGGTCCAGGCCCAATTTGATGCGCAGCGCTTTCCCTGTCTTCTCGGAGTGCTGCAATTTTTTCAGCCAATCGGCCTGCGGGATCAACTCCTCGCAACCACGCAGCGTCAGGGCCAGGGCCTCTTGCACCGCATCGCTCACACCGGAAAGGGGTTGGTCCATGGCAGGGGAAAGGCTGGCGTCGAAGGACTGATTCATAGGGTTTTCTCAGATGGCGGGCCCCGGGTGGGGGCTATACTTTGCGGCTGTTTTGGCGGCCAATTTTAGGCTGTCCCTGTGCAGGCACCGGTCGCAGGGCCTGCTGCCCCCATCCGTCCCGTCCGGCCTCCTCCCAGGCAGGGCCTTCCTTTGACAGCCTGGTTTTCACAGATGGTTCCATTCCTGCTCGCGCTCTCCCAGTCTGCGGCACAAGCCTTGAAAGCCCACCCCCGCCGCGTCGTTGCCGCCTTGGGCTCCCTGCTGCTGGGCACTGGCGTCACCGCTTTTGGCATCGCCCCGCTGGCCCCCGATGCCTCAGACCTGCCAGTCCGCCAGGTCCTTCAGGCCGTCCAACTGGACACCCCCCCCGCCATGGCATGGGCTGACATGCCCCTCAATGGCCCCAACCCCCTCGTGTTGTACCGCCACGACCTCACGCGCCGCGACGACACGATGGCCTCGCTGCTCAAGCGGCTGGGGGTGAACGATCCACAGGCCACGGCTTACCTGAGAACCGCTCTGCCGACCCGCAGCCTGCTGTCGGGCCGGGTGGGCAAGTTGGTCACCGCCGAAACCGATGGTCGCCAGCAACTCCAGAAACTCACCTTCAAATGGACGGCCGCCGATGAAGGCACCAGCTTCAACAAGCTGGTGGTCGAGCGGACCGCAGCCGGGTTCAAAACCGCTGCCACCGTGGGCACCTTGACAGTGGCCACACGCATGGGCAGCGGCACCATTGCGTCCTCATTGTTTGCGGCCACGGATGCGGCCAACCTGCCCGACCCGGTGGCCAACCAACTGGCGGAAATTTTCAGCGCCGACATCGATTTCCGCCGTGACCTGCGCCGCGGTGACCGTTTCAGCGTCATTTACGAGTCACTGGAAGCCGAGGGCGAACCCATGCGCGTCGGGCGCATTCTGAGCGCCGAATTCGTCAACGATGGGCAGGCGCTGCGCAGCCTGTGGTTTCAAGAACCCGGTGCCAAAGGGGGGTACTACTCCTTTGACGGCAAAAGCAAACGCCGCTCCTACCTGGCATCGCCCCTGGCCTTTTCGCGCGTGAGCAGCGGCTACGGCATGCGCTTCCACCCGGTGAGCGGTGGTGTGAAACCCCATTTGGGGGTCGACTTTGCGGCCCCGACCGGCACCCCCGTGAGAGCCGTGGGCGACGGCGTGGTGGAGTTCGCGGGTGTGCAGCGGGGCTATGGCAACTTGGTGGTGTTGAATCACCGCAACGGCCACTCCACGGCCTATGCCCACCTCAGCAGCATCGGGGTGCGCAAGGGACAGCGCGTGGAACAAGGCACCTTGGTAGGGGCTGTCGGCTCGACCGGCGTGTCCACAGGGCCACACCTCCATTTCGAGTTCCGGGACAACGGCGTACACAAAGACCCCCTCACGCTGGCCCGCCAAGGTGAGGCAGTGCCCGTGTCACCAGGCGCACGCCCAGCCTTCAACGCCCTGGCACAGCGAATGGCAGTGGAACTCACCGCCGCCGCGCAATACACCACTGCCAGCGCGGAGTGAGCCCGCGGTACATTGGCCTGATGTCAGGCACGTCGCTTGACGGCGTGGACGGTGTGATCCTGCAGGCAGACCCAGAGGGCCTGCACGTCACTCACGCCCACCATCTGCCCATGCCGGAGGATCTGAGGCGCAACCTTCTGGACCTCAACAGCCCTGGGCACAACGAAATTCACCTCGCCGCCCTGGCCACCAACCGGTTGATGCAAATCCATGCCCAAGTGGTCAAGGCACTGCTCGGCAGCGCCAAACTGAAGGCAATCGATATATCAGCCATCGGCGTTCACGGTCAGACGATTCGGCACCAACCAGGCCCCGTCGGTGCATGCGTTGACCCCCAGACGCCATGGTGGGGCTACACCGTCCAGCTCTGCAACCCGGCCTTGTTGGCAGAGCTGTGCGGGATGACGGTGGTGTCCGACTTTCGCAGCCGTGACGTGGCCGCCGGAGGGCAAGGTGCCCCTTTGGTACCGGCCTTTCACCAAGCCTTGTTCGGCCAGTCCGACGCATTCGTGGCCGTCGTGAACGTGGGCGGCATGGCCAATGTCAGTTTGCTGGCCCCAGGACAAGACACGTTGGGTTTTGACACAGGGCCTGGCAATGTGCTGATGGACCTCTGGTGCGAAGCCCACACAGGACGGATCTACGATGCCGACGGCGCATGGGCTGCCTCCGGGCATCCGCATGATGCCCTGCTCGAGGCTTTTCTGGCCGAACCCTACTTCTCGCAGCGCGGTGCCCGCAGCACTGGCCGCGACCTGTTCAACCGACACTGGCTGGACAGCAAGCTGCGTGCGTTCACCGAACTGCCCCCACAGGATGTTCAAGCGACGCTGCTGGCGCTGACGGTGCAAAGCATTTCAAAGGCCATCCCACCAGGTGTCACGCGGTGCGTGGTGTGCGGAGGGGGCGCACTCAACGGGGCGCTGATGCAAGGCTTGCGGCAGCGGTTACACCCCACCAATGTCTCGCCGTCCGGGGCATGGGGCATGCCCCCCATGGAAGTGGAAGCGGCGGCATTTGCCTGGCTGGCCCGACAAACGTTGCTGGGATTGCCGGGCAACGTGCCCCAGGTCACCGGGGCTCGGGGCCCCAGGGTGCTGGGCACCATCCACCCAGCGTGACCACAAAACGGTCAGTGATCAGACACTGAAACTGGAGCCGCAACCACACGTGGTGGTGGCATTGGGGTTTCGGATCACAAACTGAGCCCCCTCCAAGTCTTCCTTGTAGTCGATCTCGGCGCCAACCAAGTATTGGTAGCTCATGGCATCGATCAACAGAGAGACGCCATTCTTGGTCATTGTGGTGTCGTCATCGTTCACGATTTCATCGAACGTGAAACCGTACTGAAACCCCGAGCACCCGCCGCCCTGAACGAACACGCGCAGCTTCAAGTCGGGATTGCCTTCCTCTGCGATCAGGTCGGCCACCTTGGCGGCAGCGCTGTCGGTGAACACAAAGGGAACAGGCATTTCGGTGTGGATTTGTTCTGGAACAGCGCTCATAAGAGGGTCTCTTTGCTGAAATTCGAAGGGACAGAAATACTAAATCAAATTGCTCGGGTTTGTGCCCATGGGGACATGACAAACAAAAACCGCCCGGAGGCACAAGTCCTGCGGGCGGCTTCTGGCAGTGGAAAAAGCGGATTAACGCTTGCTGAACTGCTTGCGACGGCGTGCAGAACGCAGACCGACTTTCTTGCGTTCGACTTCGCGTGCATCGCGTGTCACGAAACCGGCTTGCGACAACACGGGCTTGAGCGTGGCGTCGTAGTCAATCAGGGCGCGGGTGATGCCGTGGCGCACCGCACCCGCTTGGCCGGACTCACCGCCACCGTGCACATTGACCTGGATGTCGAAAGTTTCGACATGGTTGGTCAGGAACAGGGGTTGACGGGAAATCATGATGGAGGTTTCGCGGCCGAAATACGCCTGAATGTCTTTGCCATTCACGGTGATTTTGCCGGTGCCTTTTTTCAGAAACACGCGGGCGACGCTGGATTTGCGACGGCCGGTGCCATTGTTCCATTCACCAATCATCAGACTGCTCCTGTCAGGGCCAGAACTTTGGGCTGCTGCGCGGTGTGGGGGTGCTCGGCACCGCCGTAAACCTTGAGCTTCTTGATCATGGCGTAGCCCAGGGGACCCTTGGGCAGCATGCCTTTGACGGCTTTTTCCAGGGCACGGCCAGGGTGTTTGGCTTGCATGTCACGGAAGTTGGTGCCGTAGATGCCACCGGGAAAACCGGAGTGACGGTAGTACACCTTGTCGAGAGACTTGGTGCCGGTCACGCGGAGCTTGGCGGCGTTGATGACGACGATGTAATCGCCGGTATCGACGTGAGGCGTGTAAATGGCTTTGTGTTTACCGCGCAGACGGAGGGCAACTTCGCTGGCTACCCGGCCGAGCACCAAATCGGTGGCGTCAACAACAAACCACTCGTGCACCACGTCAGCGGGTTTTGCGCTGAAAGTTTTCATGGGTCAGTTTTCGAGTGAAGAACGAACTCTTTTCCACGGTCGGTGTTTCTCTGTTGGAAACCTCTTAGGTGGTGTGTTGGCCCACGGACTGAGCACATGGGTTCTGCCGGTGGCCGTTTTTGCCGCGGAGTTCTGAAATCGCTGCAAAGCCGACGATTATACAAAGCCTCACGGGTTTGCGGCAAAAACTTGGGGCAACGGGTACCATGGGGGCCTATGTTCAGTTACCGACACGCCTTTCACGCAGGCAACCACGCCGATGTGCTCAAACACGCCACCCTGGTGTCTTTGCTGCGCTACCTCACCCAAAAAGACACCGCACTGTCGGTGATCGACACCCACGCGGGCGCGGGCCTTTACCGCCTGGACGGTGACCAGGCCCACACGAGCGGCGAGGCCGAAGAAGGCATTTTCAAGCTGCTGGGCAGCACCAGTTTGAAAGCCGCAGCCAAGGGCGCGCTGATCGACGACTACCTGGCCGTGTTGCGCGAATTCAACCCACCACCGAAAAGCGGCAGCGGCAGCCCCCAGCTGCGCAACTACCCAGGTTCGCCGCTGATCGCTGAAAAACTGCTGCGCCCGCAAGACCGACTCCATTTGTTCGAGGTGCATCCCACCGACCAGCGCCTGCTGCGCGGCCTGGTGGCCCAGCGCGACCGCCACCAGATCATCCGCCTGAAGATGGACGACGGGTTCTCTGGCGTCAAGCCCCTGGTGCCGCCACCCAGCCGACGTGGCTTGCTGGTGTGCGATCCCAGCTATGAAATCAAGAGCGACTACGGCAAAGTGGTGGACATGCTGGACATGGCACTGACCCGCTTCGCCACCGGGTGCGCCCTGATCTGGCACCCCATCGTGGCTCGACCAGAGGCACACGACCTGCCACGCAAGCTGAAAAACACCGCCGCCCGGGCTGGCAAGCCTTGGCTGTATGCCAGCCTCAGCGTGAAATCGGGTCAGAGCAATGCGCGCGGCGTGCCTGTGGGGTTGTCGGGCAGCGGCGTGTTTGTGGTGAACCCGCCCTTCGTGCTGGCCCCCGCCCTGAAGGAAGCCTTGCCTGTGATGGTGGAGGCGATGGCGCAGGACGAACACGCGGGTTTTGTCCTCGAAACCGGGCAGTGACCCTTCTGTCCTGCCGCTGCGCAGGAAAAAAAATGAGAGCTGCCCACGCTTGACTGAAAAGCGAAAGAGGCTTTTTTGACCCATCACGCTTCTCTCACACCCCGTTGGCGATCGGAGTTCGTGGCGTCCCTGACACTGGGGGCGCCGCTGGTGCTGGCCAACCTGTCGCAAGCGGCACTCACCACCACCGACGTGATGCTGATGGGCCGACTGGGCCCCGATGCCCTGGCGGCGGGAGCACTGGCCCAGGCGCTGTACCACGCGTTCATGATTTTCGGTATGGGACTGGTGTCGGCCACGCTGCCGCTGGTGTCGTCGGCATTGGGGCGGCGCAAACGCCCGCTGCGCGACGTGCGGCAAACCGTTCACCACGGGCTGTGGGCGGCGGTGCTGGTCTGCCTGCCCGCGTGGGCCTTGCTGTGGCAAGCCGACACCATCCTTCAGTGGATGGGCCAGCGGCCTGACGCGGCCGCGGAGGCCACGCGCTTCATGCACACGCTGCAGTGGGCACTGCTGCCGTACCTGGGCTACCTGGTGCTGCGTTCGGTGGTGGCCAACCTGGGGCTGCAGCGGTGGACGCTGCTGGTCACGGCGCTGGCCATCGGGGTGAATGCGTTGTTGGCCTGGGCGCTGATGTTTGGCCGCCTGGGGTTTCCCGCCCTGGGCTTGCCCGGGGCCGGGGTGGCCACCACGCTGTCCAGCGCCTTCATGTTCACGGGACTGGCGGTGGTGGTGATGAGGCATCCCACTTTGCGCCCTTATCACCTGCTGCGCCACGGCTGGCGGCTGGAGCCCACACGGCTGGCGGCGGTGTGGCGGCTGGGCTGGCCCATTGCACTGACCTTCACGTTTGAAACCACCATTTTTTACGCTGCCGTGATGATGATGGGCCGCATCGGTGCCCACGAACTGGCAGCGCACGCGGTGGCCATTCAAATTGCGTCGCTGAGTTTCATGGTGCCGCTGAGTTTTGGGCAGGTGGCCACGATTCGCGTCGCACGGGCCCTGGGCGCAGGCCAGACCGAGGCCTTGCGCCGAGCCGGGTGGAGCGCGTTTGTGTTGGGGGTGGGCTTCATGGCCGCCATGTCGGGGGTGATGTGGTGGGCACCCGAGGTGCTGGTGGCCGCCTTCATGGACACCACCCGGCCCGCCAACGCCGCCGTGCTCGCCCTGACGGTGCATTTCCTGGCGCTCGCCGCGTTGTTTCAAGTCGTGGACGGGGCACAAGCGGTGGCCGCAGGCATGCTGCGCGGGTTGCACGACACCCGCGTGCCCATGGTGCTGGCGGCGTTGGGTTACTGGGGGCTGGGCATCCCGCTGAGCGCCGGGATGGCTTTTGGGCTGGGCTGGGGCGGTACCGGCGTGTGGCTGGGCCTGCTGGCCGGTTTGGGCAGCACGGCGGGCCTGCTCACGCTGCGCTGGTGGCGGCTGTCACACCCCGCACACCAGCGGCTCGGCACCTGAGCTCGACAGGCTCGGCCGTCCCCTGACCCGGTTTCACCCCAACAGTTCGGCCAGGCTGCCCGATGGCGGTTCAAACCGTCGGTTGCGGAACATCAGCCGTGTGGGGCCAGGCAACACCGCCGCAGGCACGGGGTGGCGCGCATCGCCGGGGTAGCAGATGACGCGCATGCCGTCTTCGTCGAAGGGCTCTGGCTCGATCACCGGGGGCAGGCGGTGGGCGGCCTGAGCCATCACACTGTCCACCGAGGCGTGCCCGTTCAAGTGCACCAGGCTCATGATCTGCGGTGGGGCCATGGCAAATTCATGGTCCCAGTAGCGTGAAAGGGCATCGCGCGGTGTCATCCACTCGCTGTGGGTGGTTTCGTGGTTGTCGTGCCGGGCGGCCTGGGCTTCGGGCATGGCAGCGAGAAAAAACCGCGTGTCAAAGCGTTTGTTCATCAGGCTGGCCCGACGCGGCGTGACCCAGCGCGACCAGGGCAGCAAATCCTCGGCGGCCAGTGCCACTCCGCATTCCTCGAGCGCTTCGCGCACCGCCGCCAGGTACAGGCTGGCGGCAGCCTCGTGGGACAGGGCAGGTTCACCCAGGCGGGCAGCCCACACCGCGTGGTGGGGCAACACATCCGGGGTGCTGGCGGCCTGGGCATCGGCACCGTCCACTTTGCCACCCGGAAACACATAGGCCCCGCCCAGCACGTCGGACTGCTGGGCACGGCGCATCAGGAACACCTCCAGCCCAGCCGCGCCGTCGCGCAGCAGCACGACACTGGACGCGTCGCGCGGGGGGGTGGTGACGATGTGGGACGTGATTTCCACGGTTCGGGTCCGGTGCCGTCAGACCGCCGCCAGCGCCTGGTCGAGGTCGGCCAGCAGGTCGTCGATGTGCTCGATGCCGATGGACAGCCGCACCATCTCGGCTTTGACGCCGGCCTTGGCCAGTTCTTCAGCGTTGAGCTGGCGGTGGGTGGTGGAGGCCGGGTGGCAGGCCAGCGACTTGGCGTCGCCGATGTTCACCAACCGGGTGAACAGCTGCAGCGCGTCCTGGAAGCGGGAGCCTGCGGCCACCGCGGCATCGGCACTGTCGGCCTTCAGGCCGAAACTGATGATGCCGGACGCCCGCCCGCCCATGAGCTTTTGCACCAACGCATGGTCGGGGTGGCCGCTCAAGCCCGCGTAATTCACCCAGCCCACTTTGGGATGGTTTTGCAGGTGGGTGGCCACCTTGACGGCGTTGTCGCAGATGCGGTCCATGCGCAGCGCCAGGGTTTCAATGCCTTGCAGTATCTGGAACGCGTTCATGGGGCTGAGTGCCGCGCCCATGTTGCGCAGCGGCACCACGCGGGCACGGCCGATGTAGGCCGCAGCACCCAGTGCCTCGGTGTACACCACGCCGTGGTAGCTCACGTCGGGCTCGTTCAGGCGTTTGAAGCGGGCTTTGTGCTGGCCCCAAGGGAACTTGCCGCTGTCCACGATGGCACCGCCAATGGTGGTGCCGTGGCCGCCCAGGTATTTGGTGAGCGAATGCACCACGATGTCTGCCCCGTGTTCGAACGGCCGGCACAGGTAGGGGCTGGTGACGGTGTTGTCCACGATCAGCGGCACACCGGCGGCGTGGGCCACGGCGGCCAGGGAAGCAATGTCGGTCACGTTGCCCAGCGGGTTGCCGATGGACTCGCAGTAGACGGCTTTGGTGCGCTCGTCGATCAGCGCGGCAAAGCTGGCGGGGTCGCGCGGGTCGGCAAAACGCACGGTGATGCCTTGCTGCGGCAGTGTGTGGGCAAACAGGTTGTAAGTGCCGCCATACAGCGTGCTGGCCGACACGATGTTGTCGCCCGCCTCGGCAATGGTCTGGATGGCCGCCGTGATGGCCGCCATGCCCGAGGCCATGGCCAGCGCGCCCACACCGCCTTCCAGTGCGGCCAGGCGGGCCTCGAGCACGCCGTTGGTGGGGTTCATGATGCGGCTGTAGATGTTGCCCGCCACCTTCAGGTCGAACAGGTCGGCCCCGTGCTGGGTGTTGTCAAACGCGTAGGCCACGGTCTGGTAGATGGGCACGGCCACGGCTTTGGTGGTGGGGTCGGGCGTGTAGCCGCCGTGCACGGCAAGGGTTTCGATTTTCATGGTTTGTGTCTCCTGGTTGGGGTGGTTTTGTGTCGGGGTTTGGGGGAACGTCTGACCGTCTGGGACGGTCGCACCGGCGGCGTTGGGCTGGCGTCCTGGGCGGCCAGACGCCACTCGATGTCGGCCACGCCCTGGCGCAAGATGCCGAGGGCTTTGGCAGCGGCGTGGCTCAGGTCAAGGTCCCGTTCAGGGTGGTGGGGACCGCGGTCGTTGATGCGCACCACCACCTCGCGCTCGTTGTCAGGGTTGCGCACGGTGATCAGCGTGCCCAGGGGCAGGCTGCGGTGGGCGGCGGAGAACGTGTGGTTTCGGTAAGGCTCGCCGCTGGCGGTGCGCCTGCCTTCGAAACGCGGGTGATAGCGCGACGCCTGGCCGGTTTCCCAGGGCTGGGGCTCCATCACCGTCAGCCAAGACGGGGGGGCCATTGCGGATTCGGGTTCGGGAGGTTCGGCGTGCGCCATCCCCCCCAGCAGCAGCCCAGCCGCCAGCACCCACACCGTGACGGTTGCTGGGCGCACGCTCAGAGCCCCAGCCGTTCGCAAACGGCCAGTGTGGGCGCACTCTGGTTCATGCTGTAGAAATGCAAAGCGGGCACGCCAGCGCTGCGCAACCGGTCGCACAGGCCGGTCACCACGTCCAGGCCAAAGGCTTTGATGGACGCCGTGTCGTCACCGTAGCCCTGCAGGCGGAGGCGAATCCAGCGGGGCACTTCGGCACCGCACGCATCGGAAAACCGCAGCAACTGGCTGGAGTTGGTGATGGGCATGATGCCGGGCACCACCGGCACCGTGGCACCCAGCCGGTGCGCGTCGTCCACAAAACGGAAATACGCGTCGGCGTTGTAGAAGTATTGGGTGATGGCACTGTTGGCGCCGGCCTTGACCTTGGTGACAAATGCCTTGAGATCGGCCTCGGCGCTGCGGGCCTGGGGGTGAACCTCGGGGTACGCGGCCACTTCGATGTGAAAGTGGTCTCCCGTTTCCGCGCGGATGAAAGCCACCAGGTCGCTGGCGTAGCTGAACTCGCCCCCCGCCCCGTAGCCACTGGGCAGGTCACCGCGCAACGCCACAAGGCGCTTGACGCCCATGGCCTGGAGCGTGGCCAGTTGCTCCCGCACACGGGCCTTGGTGGCACCGATGCACGAAAAATGGCTGGCAGCGCTCACGCCCTCGGCCAAGATCTCGGCCACGGTGCCGAAGGTGCCTTCCTGGGTGGAGCCACCGGCACCAAAGGTGACCGAGCAGAACTCGGGCCTCTTGGCGTAAAGCGCCTGGCGCACAGTGCGCAACTTGTCTGCCCCTTCAGGGGTTTTGGGTGGAAAAAATTCGAAACTGATGGGCAGGGTCATGGACCGCCCTCCTTCCATTTGAGGTCACACCCGGCCATGCCGGGCGTGGATGAAAAACTCGCGGTTGCCATCGCCACCTGTGATGGGGCTGTCAAACCAGCCCAGCACGTCCAGGCAGAGATCGGCACACGCACTGCGCAGGCGCTGTTCGACCTGGGTGTACGAGGCCGGATCGCGCACCAGCCCACCCTTGCCGATGTCGTGTGGCTGCAGCTCAAACTGCGGCTTGACCAGCATCAGCAGGTCACCATCGGCCGCCAGCAACGGCACCAATGCCGGCAACACCAAGGTCTGGCTGATGAACGAAAGGTCGCCCACCACGCACTGAAAATCCAATCTTTTTTGGCCTTCAACGCAATAGGGTATTGCGCTGGAAGCTATCAAAGTGGATGCACTCATTTCCCTGGCATTGGCCTTTTCCACACAGCTCACGCGGGGGTCATCGCGCAAGCGGGGATGCAGCTGGCCGTGGCCCACGTCCACGCCCACCACGTGCGCGGCACCGGCTTGCAGCAGGCAGTCGGTGAAGCCACCGGTGCTCTGGCCCACGTCAAGGCACCGCTTGCCTTGCACCGACACACCGGTGACCGCCAGTGCACCTTCCAGCTTGAGACCGCCGCGCGAGACGTAACGGCTTTCGCGGGTGTCGCTCAATTGCAGCTCGGCGTGGTCGGGCACTTCGTCGCCGCTTTTGCTTGCCCTTCGCCAGGGGTTGCCTGCGGGCACTGGCAGCCTCCACGCCACGCCCGCCGCCACCAGGCGCTGGGCCTGGGAACGGCTGGCAGCGTGGCCACGCTGCACCAGCAGTTGGTCAATGCGCATGGGCGCAGATCAGTAGCGGTAGGTGTCGGGCTTGTAAGGGCCGTTTTTGCTCACGCCAATGTAGGCGGCTTGCGCGTCGGTCAGTTCGCTCAGCATGGCGCCGACTTTCTTCAGGTGCAGGCGGGCCACTTTCTCGTCCAGGTGCTTGGGCAACACATAAACCTTGCCAGTCTGGTACGCATCGGGGCGGGTGAACAGCTCGATTTGCGCAATGGTCTGGTTGGCAAAGCTGCTGCTCATCACAAAGCTGGGGTGGCCGGTGCCGCAGCCCAGGTTCACCAAGCGGCCCTTGGCCAGCAGGATGATGCGTTTGCCATCGGGGAAGATGACGTGGTCCACCTGGGGCTTGATTTCTTCCCACTCGTATTGTTCGAGCGTGGCGACCTGGATTTCGTTGTCGAAGTGGCCGATGTTGCAGACGATGGCCTGGTCTTTCATGGCCACCATGTGGTCGTGGGTGATCACGTCGCGGTTGCCGGTGGTGGTCACGAAAATGTCGGCCTTGTCGGCGGCGTATTCCATGGTCACGACCTTGTAGCCTTCCATGGCGGCTTGCAGGGCGTTGATGGGGTCAATCTCGGTCACCCACACCTGGGCGCTCAGGGCACGCAGGGCCTGGGCGCTGCCCTTGCCCACGTCGCCGTAACCGGCCACCACGGCCACTTTGCCGGCAATCATCACGTCGGTGGCACGCTTGATGCCGTCCACCAGGCTCTCGCGGCAGCCGTACAGGTTGTCGAACTTGCTCTTGGTGACGCTGTCGTTCACGTTGATGGCGCGGTACAGCAGGGTGCCCTTGGCGCTCATCTCGTTCAAGCGGTGCACGCCGGTGGTGGTTTCTTCGGTCACGCCGATGATCTGGGCGCTCTTGCGGGCGTACCAGGTGGGGTCCACGGCCAGCTTGGCCTTGATAGCGGCAAACAGGATGGTTTCTTCTTCGCTGCCGGGGTTGTCCAGCACGGAAATGTCTTTGGCAGCACGCTGGCCCAGGTGCATGAGCATGGTGGCGTCGCCGCCGTCGTCCAGGATCATGTTGGGGCCTTCGCCTTCGGTGCCTGCGGCGCCGAAGTCAAAAATGCGGTGGGTGTAGTCCCAGTAGTCGGTCAGGGTTTCGCCCTTGATGGCAAACACAGGCGTGCCGGTGGCGGCAATGGCGGCGGCGGCGTGGTCTTGCGTGCTGAAAATGTTGCAGCTGGCCCAGCGCACCTGGGCACCCAGGGCTTGCAGGGTTTCGATCAGCACGCCAGTCTGAATGGTCATGTGCAGGCTGCCGGTGATGCGAGCACCCTTCAGCGGCTGTGCCTTGGCGAATTCTTCGCGGATGGCCATCAGGCCCGGCATTTCGGTTTCGGCAATGCGCAGTTCTTTGCGGCCCCAGGCGGCCAAGCCGATGTCGGCAATGGCGCAGTCGGTGTTGACGGCGGGGGCAAGGTGGTCGGTGCGTGCGTTCATGGAAGACTCCAAACAGGGTTTGAGGAACTGCCACGGCCTGCAGCGGCGCAAAAAAAACGCTCACCCGCTGGTCCGTGGGTGAGCGCCGTTGTCTGTGTCCCGCACAAGGTCTGCGGGGTTTTTCCGAGCCTCACCGGCGGTCTCTGGGTCAGGAACCACCGGTTGCAACGCTCCTCGGATGGGGGGGATTATAGAAAACCCGCCACGGCCTTGCGCCCCTCGCCCGAAGCCAGGCCCGCAATGCGTCAGTTCAGGCGCAGCACGGGGCCTGCCTGGTCGGGCAAGCGGAACACGGCCACGTTCTCCACCAGGCGGGTGGATTGCTCGCGCAGGCTGTTGGCGGCCACAGCGCCCTCTTCCACGAGAGCAGCGTTTTGCTGAGTGGTCTGGTCGATGTGCGCGATGGCCTCGCTCACCTGTGCAACCCCTTGGGCCTGTTCGCGCAGCGCACCCGATATGCCTTGCATGATGTGGGTGACATTGCCAATGGCGGACACCACGTTGCCCATGGTGTCTCCGGCGCGATTGACCAGCCGTGTTCCCTGGTTCACTTCTTCGACACTCGCGGTGATCAGCGCCTTGATTTCGCGCGCGGCCTCGGCAGAACGCCCTGCCAGGCTGCGCACCTCCGACGCCACCACCGCGAAGCCCCGCCCCGCTTCGCCCGCACGGGCGGCCTCCACGGCGGCGTTCAAGGCCAAGATGTTGGTCTGGAAAGCAATGCTGTCGATCACGCCAATGATGTCGGCGATCTTGCGGGACGATCCGTCGATGCGCTGCATGGAGTGGATGACCTCGCCCACCACCGCACCGCCGTCTTGCGCCACCTCACTGGCCTTGAGCGCCAGTGAACTGGCCTCGTGCACTTGCTCGGCATTTTGCTGGACCGAGGTGCTGACCTGGTGCATGGCCGCAGCCGTCTGCTCCAAGGCGCTGGCCTGCTGCTCGGTGCGACTGGACAGGTCTTGGTTGCCCTGGGCCACCTGCTGCCCGCCGCTGGCCACGGCCATGGCGGCATCGCGCACCTCCCCCACCACGGTGCGCAAACTCCCATTCATTTCATTGAGGTGGTGCAGCAACACCCGAATCTCAGGGTAACCGGACACTGGGATGGACTGGGTCAGGTCCCCGGAGGCCACGGCCTGCGTGAGGCGGTTGGCCACCGCCAGGGCCGCTGTGATTTTGGAAATGGTGCGCAGGCTCACCAGCAGCAACACCACCAGCGCCACCACACTGGCGAACAGTATCTGCAGGTGGGCACTGGCCACGGCCGATTCGCCTTCTTTTTTGAGCCAGTCACCATGGGCGTTCAAAGCCTCACCCGGCTTCTCCAATTCCTTTTCGAGCACGGTGAAGGCGGCGTTGAATTCGGGCAACTGGCCGATGGCACCGAAATTGTCCAACTCCACCGTGTCCAGTAGGGTCTTGCCCGCAGCGGCGTAGGCCTGTGCCAGTGGCAGCGCAGCCTGTATTTGGGTTTTGATGTCGGCGGGCACATCGGCCTCTTGCACGGCGCGCAACCTGGCGATCAACTCCGTGCTGTGGCGGGCCAAGTCGGCCTTGGCCTTTTTGAAACCGTCGCCATCGCCTGTCTGTACCGCCACGATGCTGTACATCACATCTGACCGGATGGCATCGTGCTGCTGATCGGCCACGGTGGCGTTTCGGATGGCCTCGCCCACCACCAGGGACTGGTTCAGCTGCGTTTCCAACGCGACAGTGCCACGCCAGCCCACGCCCCCCGCCACCAGGGTGCCCAGCAGGCCAACCAGCCCAAGCCCCATCAGCGCCTGCCTCAAACTGACTTTGAATTGCATGTGTGCTCCTCGAATTTGTGCGTTGGGGATCGTCCTTGCAAGCCCGGTGCCTTCGGCAAAAAAGGCAGGCATCCGTCCCCCGTTGCGCTCTGGCAAGCGCAGCTTTTGTGCGAACCTCGCGGCCAGTTGCTCACACCCATCCTATCCGCGAAGTGCCACCTGTTCCACCCATGCAAGCCCTTGCCCCCCTGCCACAGGTCTGGCGCCACCCCACCCATGGCGTGCTGACCGACATTGACGACACGCTGACCCGCGACGGCCAGATCGAAGCCGCTGCGCTGAACGCGCTGCACCGGTTGAGGGCTTGTGGCGTACCGGTCATTGCGATCACCGGACGGCCTTCAGGTTGGAGCGAGGCATTTGCCCTCCAGTGGCCAGTGCTGTCGATCGTGGCAGAAAATGGCAGCTTGCGCTTATCTGGAAACAATGGTTTGCTAGAAAAAACATATTTTCAAAGCGCTTCGGTCCGCAACCGCCACCGCGCCCATCTGCAACAGGTGCTGCGGACGATCGAACGGCAAATACCGGGTGCCCGGCGGGCGCAAGACAGCGAAGGCCGAGAAACCGACATCGCGATCGACCACAGCGAGTTCACCCGACTGCCGCCGCAACGCATCGGGGAAGTGCTGCAATTGATGCGCGCCGCGGGGCTCACGGCCACCGTCAGTTCGATTCACATCAATGGCTGGATGGGGAAATACAACAAATGGACCGGCGCGCAATGGGCCGTGCGGGAGTTGCTGGGCCAGGAACTGGCCCGGCAACGGGGCCACTGGGTCTATGTGGGCGACTCGCCCAACGACCAAGACATGTTCCGGCACCTGCCGGTGACCGTCGGGGTGGCCAACCTCAGGCCATTCGTCCCCACCCTGACCCACCCGCCGCAATACCTCGCAACGGGCGAACGTGGCACCGGGTTTGCCGAGGTGGCAGACCGGGTGCTGGACGCCCGGCAGGCACCCCGCCTCATCGATTGACCCAACCCCGGCACACCCATGACGATCCCACTTCCCCCACGCTTGCAACCCCCACCAACCCTGCCACCGCACTTGGCCAAGCGAGGCCTGGTGGCGGTGTTCGGGTCCACGTTTCTGGAGTTGGTGGGGGTGTTCATGCTCTCGCCACTGCTGCTGTTCACCTTGAAGGCCAACGGCGAATCCACCTGGCTGGCGGGGTTGTTTGCTGCGTGCGGCTGGGTGGGCATCTTCCTGGTGACGCCGCTGGTGGCGGACATCACACGCCGCCTGGGCCGACGGCGTGCGCTGTGGCTGGCGGCCGCCCTGCCCTTGCTGGCCACCAGTGGCTTCTTGTTGACCGACCGCTTGGCGGTTTGGTTCGTGCTGGAATTCCTGGCGGGCATGGCCGGGGGCTTGCGCTGGGTGCTGGCCGAGGCGGTGGTGGCGGAATGCTCGCCCGAGGGCCAGCGGGGCCGCTATGTGGGCCTGTTTGAAACCATGGTGGGGGCCACCTTTGTGGTGGGGCCGGCCTTGCTGGCCTGGGTGGGGCCGCAACGCGACGTGGCGCTGTGGGTCATATTGGCCCTCACCGGCGCAGGCCTGCTGTGGAGCGGGCTGATCCCGGCGCTGCCGCTGGCGGAAGATGCCCACTCGGCCCCATCGGGCGCCCGTGGCATGTGGCAAGCTTTGCGGGCGCATCCTGTGGTGATGGCGGCGGGCCTGGTGGGAGGCTTTTTCGAGAGCGGCGTGTCATCCCTGTTGCCGCTGTACGGGCTGGCCCTGAACCTCCCGCCCACGTCTGCGGCGCTGCTGGTGTCTGCCAGCGGTCTGGGCAGTGCGGTGCTGATGCTGCCCGCTGGGGTGCTGGCCGACCGCATGGCACACCACCCCAAAGGTCGCTGGGGCAGCCAGGGACAGGCGAGACAGGCGTTGATGCGGGCATTTGCCTGGCTGACCCTGGCGGCGACTGCCCTGGTTCCCTGGGTGGCCCCACACCCCTCGCTGGCTTGGCCGGTGGTGTTTTTGTGGGGTGGCGCAGGCGGCTGCCTTTACACACTGGCCATGATCGACATCGGTGACCGCGAACGCGATCTGGCCCTGGTCAACGGCACTGCCGTGCTGGTGATGTCCTACACCTTGGGAGGGGTCCTCGCCCCCGCCTTGGGTGCGTGGGCACTGGATGTGTCGGCCCATGTGGCGTTCCCAGGCCTGATGCTGGGCGTGGCATTGGCCGGGGTGTGGGCGTTGCAAGTGCGGCTGCGACCGTCCAGTGAACAGCAAAACGGCCCGAAAGGGCCGCAGAATTCACAGTGAACTGTCGAGTCCCATCAAGCGATGCAGACCCAAAAACCCATCAGTGATCCCGGAGGCGGGAGCGCAAACGCGCAATCGACTGGCTGTGCAACTGGCAAATGCGCGACTCGGTCACCCCCAGCACGGCAGCGATTTCCTTCAAATTCATGTCGTGCTCGTAGTACATGCTCATGATGTACTGCTCACGCTCAGGCAGGTTCTTGATGGCCTCCACCAAGGCTGCGCGCATGCGCACATCGCCCAGGATGTGGACCGGATCGGCATCGGGTTGGGCCACATGACGGTCAAGGTAGTCTTCGCCGTCTTCCCCCCCCGAAATGTCTTCCAGGTAAACCAGCTGGGTGCCCCGCACGCGGGCCAGCAGGTCCTGGTACTCGGCCAAGGACAGTTCCAACTCCGCGGCAATTTCTGATTCCATGGGGGCTCTCTGCAGTCTGTGCTCCAAGCGGTGCACAGCTTGTTCTATTTCTTTCTGGTTTTTGCGGGAACCGCGTGACATCCAGTCCCCGCCTCGCAACTCGTCAATCATGGCTCCGCGGATGCGCTGACTGGCAAAGGTCTCAAACTGCACGCCCTGAGAAGGCTCGAACCGGGCCAATGCCTCGGTCAGGCCCATCATGCCGACTTGGATCAGATCTTCCACTTCCACACTGGCAGGCAACTTGGCAATCATGTGATGCGCCAATTTTTTGACCAAAGGGCTGTACTGGCGGATCTGAGCGTCACGGTTCAGAGTGCCTTTAGCGGTGTACATCAGCAACTCCAGAGATGTGGAACAAGTGCCTCTCGCTGATGGGGGTGAGTCCAAGGCGAAAGGGTGCTGCTGCTGTCTTCCAGCTTCAGCGCACTTTCCACAATTCTAAGCATCCATTGGCTCAACGCATCACGGGATTCTCCCGGTATGGGATCGGGCAGCGGCCAGCAGTCAGGCATTGCACCCAGGTGCTTGCGGGAGGTTTCCAGCAACACGCCGAGGGCTTGGTGCTCCATGTCCTGGGGCCCTTCCCCGCGAACCGGCACCAAAACCGGCTGCAGGTTGCCCGCCTGCAGCAACACCTTGGTGGCACTGTAGGCATCGACCACCCCTGTGGGTTGCAATGCAAATGGCACGAGAGGCCTTGCAACGGTGTCTTCGAACAGCACGCTGAGCCATTCCTTGGGTGCCAGCACCAACACCACGGTATCGGCTGGGAACACACCCGCCAGGCGGGTCAATGCCGCAGCAGCTCCCAGGGTGGCAGAGGTGGTCAACAGTTCTTCCAGCCCCGTCTGCGCGGCCAGGATGGTGAGGGGTGCTTCATCTCCCATGGCAGGGTCAATCCCCTCGCCGCGCAAATGCTGGGCCAGACCAGGACGTCCGCTGTCTTCGCGGGTGCTGGCGTCCAGCGCTACCACGCCATGGCCCAACACCGACAAACCGGCCCCCAACATCCACAGCATGTCGAATGCCGTGGCGATGTCGCGCCCCAGCACCACAGGCACCAGTTTGACGGTGCCACGCTCGGAGGCCGTGCGCAACCCGGCGGCCTGGTCATACAGGGGATCAAACACGCAGCGCTCCCAGGTTCATTTGTTTCTGAGTGGGTTGGGCAAAGAAAAACCCCAATTCGGAAGGCGCAGGATCGAAAGCCGATTTGCCCTCGGTCCCCATGGACGCACGCACCAAGGCCGCAGCGTCAGGGCTCTGCCAGTCTTCAGGCACGCGCTGGCCATTGGCCACACCCCGCAGCATGACCTGATGCCGGATGAGTGCATCCACAGCCGGACCGAGTTTGACGGCCTCGTCCACTTTCGACAGCACGACGCCGTGAAGGGCTTTGGCTTTGAAAGAGGACAACACGTCGTCCATGGTGTCGCCGTGGCTGCTGGCATTGAGCACCAGCATTTTTTTCACCCCAGGCATTTCCAAGACCTCCAGCATTTCCTGAATGCGAGGATCTTTCTGCCCAAGCCCTGCCGTGTCGATGACCACCAGGTGCTTGTTGGACAGCAACTGGAGCAGGTCTTTGAGGGCTGCACGGTCATGGGCGAGGTGGGCCACCACGCCCATCATGCGGCCGTAGGCGCGCAACTGCTCGTACCCGGCCACGCGATAGGTGTCGAGCGTGATCAACCCGACGCTGTTGGCGCCATGGGTTTTCACGCACTGTGCGGCCAGTTTGGCGGCGGTGGTGGTTTTTCCCACCCCGGTGGCACCGATCAGGGCGACCACCCCACCCTCGGCGCAGATGTCGCTTTGGGCATCAGCGGTTTTGAGGTTCCGGGTCAGAACGTCTATGACCCACCGCACGGCATCCGCAGGACTGCCCTCGGCAGGCAAACGCTCCAGGACAGAACGCACCAGCGTGGGCGAATAGCCCGCACGGATGAGTTTCAGCATCAGATTGGACTGCAAAGGATTGGTGCGGGAGGAGCCCAACCAAGCCAACATGTTGAAGCGGTCTTCAATCATGTCGCGCAAGGCGCTCAACTCACCCGAAATGCTGGCCGCAGGGTCCGCCTGAGCCAACGAGGGCATGCTCTGAGGCATCGACAAAGAGGCCACCCAATCGTTTTGTTCGCGGGTGACGATGGGAGCGGGCGCCACAGGTGCCGACACCACAGCGGGACGTGGTGCAGGAGCCGTCGGGGCTACCATGGGAACACGTGCAGTGAACGGCTCGTCCAGCACAGCGGCGCCCAGCGCCGCAGCCGATGTCCGCCCGGTCAGTGAGCTGGCTGCCGCACTGATGGCTTTGCCTTCCAGAGCCTCTTTGCGGCGTTTGAGCATGCGTTCGCGCACATAGTCTTGGAATGACAATGTGCTCATGGCCATGGTTTCGGTGTCACGCTCCACGGAGTTGGCACGTTCCGCCAAGCTGGGACGTGCGCCGGGGCGGCGGGCAGGCTCGGCTGGTGGGTTGTTGTGCTCGGACGCTGTGCCTCCAGCAGGCAAATTGGCCAGATTTTCTTCGGTGGTGGCCACCACCTCGAAACCGCCAGCGGTGGCACGACTGGAAAGAATGACCGCGCTGTCGCCGAATGCGGCACGGGCTTTGGACATGGCTTCGCGAGAGGTGGCAGCCAAAAAGCGCTGGATGTTCATGATGCGGCTCCTCCAAGAATCGGACCGATGCGAATCAGGTGTGTGTCAGGTATTTCGCTGTGCGCCAGCACCTGCAAGCGCGGTGCAGCACGGCGCAGCAGACGCGCCATGGCGTTGCGAATGTTGTCGGGCACCAGCAGACAGGCAGGGATACCGTTTTCTTCCTGCCTGTTGGCAACCTGGGCTGCAGATTGGGTCAACATGTCGGCCACGCCAGGATCCAGAGCGGAGCCGCCATTGCCACCAAGGGCCTGCACCAGCAAACGCTCCAGACCGGGATCGATGGCAATCACTTCCAGCTCTTTCACGGGACCGTAAATCTGCTGGACGATGGCAGGAGACAAAGACACCCGCACACGACGGGCCAGCTCGGCTGGGTCGGTCACACCCGCTGCCGCGTGTTCGGCCAGCGTTTCGATGATGGTGCGCATGTCGCGAATGTTCACAGACTCCTCCAGCAGCAGCTGGAGAACTTTCTGGAACGAGGCAATGGACACCATTTTGGGTACGACTTCTTCGATCAGTTTCGGGGCCAGTTTGGCGACGTGTTCCACCAGTTCCTGGGTCTCTGTCCTGCTCAGCAACTTGGCCGCTTGGACTTGCATCAAGTGTGACAAATGAGTGGCAAGCACGGTCTCTGAATCAACCACGGTAAATCCGGCTATTTGTGCGCTCTCTTTTTGGCGGTCATCAATCCAGTGGGCAGGCAACCCAAAAGCGGGATCCGTGGTCGGTGTACCGATGAGAGGCGTGCTGATACCCCCCGGGTTGATTGCCAAGTGCATGCCGGGGAACACTTCGCCCTCGCCCATGACCACGCCCCGCAAAGTGATGCGATAGGCGCTGGGCCGCAGCTCCAGGTTGTCACGCACGTGCACGGGCGGAGGCAGGAAACCCACCTCCTGAGCGAATTTTTTGCGCACACCTTTGATGCGGCTGAGCAAATCGCCCTGCCGGTTTTTGTCCACCAAGGTGATCAGGCGATAGCCCAGTTCCAGCCCCAGCAGATCGACGGGCTGCATGTCATCCCAGCTGGCCTCGCCATCGTTCGCGGCTGGCGCGGGTGCCTCCTCCGGCTCAGGTTTGGGTTTGGCCTGCTCGCGGGCATGCCACCAAGCCAGTGCACCGATGCCTGAACCGAACAACAGAAACACCGTGTGGGGCATGCCGGGAATGAGTCCCAGCATGGTCATGACACCAGCGGTGATACCCAGCACGCGGGGGGAGCTGAACACCTGATCGGTGATCTGGCGACCCATGTCCTCGTCCTTGCCTACGCGCGACACCACCATGGCCGCCGCCACAGAGATGAGCAACCCTGGGATCTGAGCCACCAGGGCATCACCCACCGCCAGCAGAATGTAGCTATTGGCTGCAGCCCCAGCTGTCAGACCGTGCTGCAGCATACCGATGATGAACCCCCCGACGATGTTGATGATGAGGATCAGAATGCCTGCAATGGCATCGCCTCGAACGAATTTGGCAGCACCATCCATGGAGCCGAAAAACCCGGCCTCATCACCCACTTCCCGGCGGCGGCGTTTGGCCTCTTTGTCATCAATAAGGCCTGCATTCAGGTCTGCGTCGATGGCCATCTGTTTGCCTGGCATGGCATCCAGGGTGAAACGGGCCGACACTTCAGCGATGCGCTCCGACCCCTTGGTCACCACAATGAAGTTGATGACCACCAGGATCATGAACACGATCAATCCAACGGCAAAGTTGCCGCCAATCAAGAAATGTCCGAACGCTTCGATGACAGCACCCGCCGCTCCAGGACCGGTATGCCCTTCCAGCAGCACCACACGGGTGGACGCGACGTTCAACGACAGGCGCAACAGTGTCGTGAGCAACAGCACGGTGGGAAACACCGAGAAGTCCAATGGGCGGCGCATGTAGGACGCCACCATCATCACCACCAGAGACAAGGCGATATTCAACGAAAAGAAGGTGTCCAGCATCCAGGGAGGCATTGGCAACACCATCAGTGCCAACACGGCAATCACCAGAACGGGAGCGCCCAGACCGCTGACAAGCCCCCCACTGTTTTGCAGCCAACGCTGCAGTTGAACGACTTGCGGGTTCATGGACGGTTCTCCGTTTCTTGTTGGGCCTGGTCACGACGGTGATGAGGATCCAGCTCCACAGGGACGTCTGGCACAGGTTGGACCATAGGCATTGGCCCTTTGCCTCTGAGGGCAGCCTTGAGCTGGTAAACATAAGCCAGCACTTGGGCCACAGCCGAATACAAGACCGTTGGAATCTCGCTGTCGATTTCCGCGTGGGCATACAACGCGCGGGCAAGCATGGGAGACTCCAGCACCGGCACGCTGTGCGCCTTGGCCAAATCACGAATTTGCAAGGCAATCAGGTCAGCCCCTTTGGCCACAACACGCGGGGCAGCCATGGTGGCATCGTCGTACCGAATGGCCACTGCATAGTGAGTCGGGTTCATCACCACCAGATCGGCAGTAGGCACTGCCGCCACGCTCTTGCGCTGAGACGCTTCGCGCTGCAAGGCACGCATGCGCCCTTTGATCTGTGGATTGCCATCCACTTCTTTGTGCTCTTGCTTCACTTCTTGGTGTGACATGCGCAGGCGCTGTTTGTACAGAAAGGCGGACAAAGGCACATCAATGGCGGCCATGACACCCAGCACCAGCAACAGAAAACCCACGCCCATTGAGAGCCAATGCCCCAGCAATGGCAATCCGCTGTCCAGCGGGCGCAGCAGCAGAGTGGCAAAGTCCATGAGATGCGAGGCAAGAAATGTCCACCCAACCGCTGCCACGACAAGGGTCAGAGCCAGGAGCTTGAGGACCTCAAAAAACTGCTGTTTGGAAAAAATCCGGCCAAATCCGGCCAGCGGACTGAGTTTGGCGATATCCGGGGTCAACGGTTTGGCGGAGAGTGCCCACCCGCCAGCACCCACGGTGGCAAGCACGGCGACCACGACCACCGCAAGCCCAAGGGGCAAGTAAATCGACAGGCCAGAGCCCACTGTGGCCAACAGCCTGGTAATTAACAAATCGCCTTTGAGCAGCGAGGAGTGATCGAACGTCAACTGGGCCCGCAAGGCATCAAGCATGCGGGGAAGGCCCACAGGAATCAGGACCATGAGCAATACCATGCCGCCGCCCAGAACCGCAAAATTGCTCAGGTCTTTCGAGCGAGCAACTTGACCATCCGCACGGGCTTGTTCAAGCCGTCTGGCGGTGGCTGGTAGGTCTTTATCTTGGCTGGACGATTCCATGATCAGCAAACATCGGGGTTTGCTGCATTGTCTGCACCGTCAGCTTTTTCTAAAGGGAGAATACCCCCTGAAATCCCCCTCTGTTCTGTCTCGGCAGAAAAGAGAGGGGCAATAGCCCGGCAATGGATCAGAAACCCAAACTGGCGAGCAAGTCGTCCACGTCTTGCTGACTGGCGGCCACATCGGAACGACCTTCCGGGTTGACCACAGGGCCAGACAGGTCCAAAGGATCAGATGGCATGCGGTTGGCAACAGGCTCCGGTGCCACATCCACCAGGAGTTGGAGCAGTTGCTCCTCAATCGAAGCTGCGAGTTTCACCACGCGCGCAATCACTTGGCCGGTCAAATCATGAAAGTCCTGCGCCATCATGATGTCTGTCAAGTGCTGGTCTGACTGCTCACCCAACTGGTTGATTTTCATCAACTGCTCGGCCAATGCAGGTTTGGCTGGAAACAGGTCCGCCAACAGCTTGCTCACCCGCACAATCTGTGCCTGTTTGGCCTTGGCCTCATCCACACTATTGAGCACCTTTTCAGCCGCCTCCCCAGTCAGACGGGCTATATAGTTAAGGCGGCTCTGGGCATCAGGCAGTTCGACCACGGTCCCTTTGAGCTTCTCAGCAAAACCCAATTCCTGCAAAGCGTCGTGCAGCTGTCGGGTGATGACCCCCAACCGCTGAAACACTTCAGGACTGCTCTTGTCTTTTTCCTCTTTGGCAGCCCGAAGCATGGCCTCTTCGGCCCGCATTTCCTCTTCGGAGGGCCAAGCGCCGTCGCTGGAATTCTGTTCCATCTGGATCGCTCCCTCACAGGCCGAGTTTTTGCAGAATATGGGTCAACTTGTCTTCAAGCGTGGCTTTGGTAAAGGGTTTGACAATGTAGCCTGCTGCACCACTTTGAGCCGCCAGCACAATGTCTTCCTTCCGCGCCTCTGCCGTGACCATGAGCACAGGCAGATGCTTGAGCTTCTCATCGGACTTGATTTCCTTGAGTAGCTGAAACCCATTCATGTTGGGCATATTGATGTCGCTCACCACAAAATTGAAGCGACCATTGCGGAGCTTGTTGAGTGCTGCCACACCATCTTCGGCCTCATCAGCGTCGGTATACCCAATTTCCTTGAGCAACCCGCGCACGATACGTCGCATGGTGGAAAAATCGTCAACGATCAGAAAACGGAGGTCATTCGCCATAAGTTACCCCGTGGGCAAGTGGTTTTGGGCTGAGTGGGGACAGGGACAGATTTCCCAAGGTCTCAATCAAATTAAATAACGGATTCACAGATTATTGACGCGTTGGCGCTGGGTTTTCGGCATCAGGCAAAAGAGAGTCCCCAATGTCAGCTCTGTAGGTGCGGTTGGCACGCTCCTCCGCTTCCTTTGTCATGATCACAATGCTGATACGACGGTTGACTTGGGACAAAGGGTCATCTGGCTCCAACGGTTGGCTTGACGCCAAACCCTCAACGCGAATGAGTTTGCCATCTGGCATCCCTGCGGAAACCAGCTCACGGCGAGCAGCATTGGCGCGGTCAGCCGACAGCTCCCAGTTGCTGTATCCCACAATTCCGTTACCAAACGGCTTTGAATCGGTGTGTCCTGCCAGAGAAATGCGGTTATCGACATCGGCCAACACGGCCCCAATCTCTCTCAGGATGTCACGCATATAAGGTTTGACCATCGCAGCCCCGCTGTCAAACATGGGACGATTCTGCGCATCCACTATCTGGATGTGCAGGCCATCCGGTGATTTCTCGATGCGAATCTGGTCAGCAAATTCTGCCAGTTTGGGGCTGTTGGAAATCACGTTGACAATCTTTTCTCTCAACCGGTCCAATCGCTCGGCTTCCTGTAGGCGTCGCATGGTTTGCGCGGTCTGAGCACCGCGTAACTTTTCAGTCCGCTCGCCATCTCCACCATCGGTTTGCCCATCCGCATGGCTCAGGTCCCGACCACCTCCAGCCATGATGGAATTGCTCCCTCCGGAACCTGGCCCCCCCATCAGAGCCACCTTCAAAGGGGATGCAAAGTAATCTGCGATCCCCTTTTTGTCGCCCTCCGTGGTGGACCCCAGCAGCCACATCAGCAGAAAGAACGCCATCATGGCCGTCACAAAGTCGGCATAGGCAATCTTCCAAGCGCCACCGTGCGAGGCGTGACCGCCCTTCTTGATGCGCTTGATGATGATCGGCTGAAGCCGCTTGGCATCAGCCATTCAACACACCATCATTTCTTCTTGACATGTGCCTCCAACTCCGAAAAGGTGGGACGCTCCGTGGAGTACAGCACCTTGCGCCCAAATTCAATAGCGGTCATGGGCGCGTAGCCTTGCATACTGGCCAACAAAGTGGTTTTGATGCACTGCAATTCTTTGGCTGCCTCGTCTTCCTTTTGCTCCAACAGGAACCCCAGCGGCTCAGCAAACGCATAGGCCAGCAAAATACCCAGAAAAGTTCCCACCAAAGCCGAGCCAATCATCCCCCCCAGCACGGCAGGCGGCTGCCCCACCGAGCCCATGGTATTCACCACGCCCAACACAGCAGCCACGATACCAAAGGCTGGCAAGCCCCCAGCGATACGGCTGATGGATTGAACTGCGGCGTGGGCCTCGTGGTGATGGGTCTCAATTTCTGTGTCCATGATGGACTCAATCTCATGGGCATTGAGGTTGCCTGAAACCATCAAACGAAGATAGTCGGTGATGAACTCCGTCACATGGTGGTCGTTGCCCACTGCGGGGTACTTCTGAAACAACGGGGATGAGTGAGGGTCCTCCACATCCTTTTCAATCGCCATCAACCCCTCTTTTCGAGCTTTTTGCAAGATATCGAACATCAAGGCAAGAAGTTCCATGTATCGATCTTTGGTGTACTTGCTTCCTTTGAAGCACTTGCCCAGACCCGCCACAGTGGCCTTGACAACAGACATCTTGTTCGAAGCCAGAAAAGCACCCAGTGTGGCACCACCAATGGTGATCATTTCGAACGGCAACGCCTTCAATACCACACCGATATTGCCGCCGTGAACGATAAACACGCCGAACACGCAGCCGATCACCACGCCCCAGCCAATGAATACAAACATAGCCTGCCTAGGTTATGAAACGAAAAATGGCAAACCTCTCTGCCGTACAGATCGGATCGCCACATGATAAAGGAAGCCCCTCGTTTGCACTGCTGGGCTCAAGCCCAGATAAGCCCACCAAATCCCAGCTATGTTCGGAACATCCCGTTCAATGGAGTTTGAGCGCGCCGGCGCCAGCGCCTTTGCCCGCGCGTGCCGGTGGCTCGCACAGCCCGCACACAAAGTTGCGCGCAATCTCGTAAGGCTCGGTCACAAAATGCCCGCCGCAGCAGCTG
>Ga0209066_10001156_pt1 | contig 35809 bp, 36 predicted proteins | sample All_14_2_FD_187198 | JGI IMG/M metagenome (GOLD analysis project Ga0209066, IMG submission 187198) | Freshwater microbial communities in response to fracking from Pennsylvania, USA - Allegheny Zone_MetaG_DW_15 (SPAdes) (version 2) ... | reverse complement strand
TACGTTGCGTTCAATACTTTTCAACAAAATTGGGATATAGATGCAATTGATTTCTATCAGATGTTTAGAAATTCTTTCAGTAAAGCAGCTAATCTGGTTTATCAAAATTCGATGGGCTTTATAAATCTCCTAGCTCAATCTTTTCCTAATGATGTAAGGAATATGTTTCGTGATTTGTATGATGAATCACTTGATATATCACATCGCATTAAGTCTTTTCAAGCAGCATCTGATAAAATGTTGCCTAATCTTAAGGTAGCCTTAAATCGTTCAAATCTTAACGCCCAACAGGACGAAAGGACAATTTCTGTCTATCTTGCATTTCGCTTTCCTGAGAAATATATCTTGTATAAAGCCGACTATTACATTTACCTCTGTGAAAAGCTTAATATTAAGCAACACAAGCCTGGTGAACGATTGTTGCATTTTCAGGAGTTGGCCAATCAAATGATTCAGGACGGACTTCTAAATGATGTGACTTTTATCAATACATATCGGAAGTTTTATAAACAACCAGTTTGGGATGACCGATACTTGATGATTCAGAATGTTCTATTCGTAACTTTTAGAAATAATAATCAAATGAAAAGCTTTGAAGATTTTGTCCAACAGTTTGGTGAATATATAAATGAAAAGTCAACCAAGTATAGGCTTGGACGAAATGAAGAGAATTGGGTCTGGATTCTAGATAAGGATGAATTAATTAATTATGAATATGTTCATTACGAGTTGTATTTTTCTAAGAACAAAATTTCAATTGACCTTCACTTTGAATTTAACAAGAAAATTGCTTCCGAATTTAATAGTCTGTTCAACGAGCTTCCGGAGAATCTTGAATGGATGGAATGGCAACAAGGTGTTCCTAGTATTACTCATAAGAAGAAAGTTGATATAAATGATGATGGACGCTTTGTGAGAACACTTAAGGCTCTTGATGAGTTATTTGATTTCACATACCCCAAACTTAAAACGAAAGTTGAATCTATGAATACACCTAAAAAAATTCCACTGAACCAAATTCTATTTGGTGCTCCCGGTACGGGGAAGACATACAACACAAAAGAAAAAGCCGTTGAAATTATTAACGGTTTCAAATTTAGAACTCGTGAAATAATTATTAGTGAGTTTGATGAGCTCTTAAATGCCGGTCAAATTGTATTTACCACCTTTCATCAGAGTTTAAGCTATGAAGAGTTTATTGAAGGAATTAAGCCCGAAATAGTTGATGGGAATGTAACTTATGAAGTAAAAGATGGCATATTCAAACGGTTGTGTCAAAATGCTAATCCGGAGAATACTGTGGATTTTGAAAACGCTTATAAGAAGCTTCAACAAAAACTGAGTGAGAATGATTTTTTGGAACTTCAAACACCAACCAAAAAAAGCTTTGCGATTTCTCTAAACCGGAATGGAAATTTATCACTTATGACGGGTACTAAAAGGGAGAAGCAAGGAGTTTTAACTAAGGATAAGATTTTCAAGCTACTTAATAATGAAAAGATTTATGATGGTTGGGATGGTTATTTTAATGGTGTTATTAATTACCTGAAATCAGAATTTGGCTTTAAATCAGTTGAATCTAAAAATATAAAAAGATATGTTCTTATCATTGATGAGATAAACAGAGGCAATGTCTCTTCAATCTTTGGTGAGTTGATTACACTCCTTGAAGAGGATAAACGGAAAGGGAATGTAGAGCAGATTGAGGTAACATTGCCCTATTCTGGTGAATCATTTTCTGTTCCTAACAATGTGTATATTATAGGAACCATGAACACGGCAGACCGAAGTGTGGAAGCGCTGGATACTGCATTAAGAAGACGATTCTCATTCGTGGAGATGCAGCCTGTTCCGCAGATCTTAGAAAAGAAAAATCTTGATGGTGTTGAATTGCAAAAATTACTGGAGGCAATCAATCAACGAATTGAGGTATTGATTGATAAAGATCACCAGATTGGGCATTCCTATTTTCTTGGATTGGAGAATTTAAGTGATTTGAAACAGACCTTTAAGGATAAAATTATACCTCTCTTGGAAGAGTATTTTTATGGTAACTATGGTAAGATTGGTTTAGTTTTAGGAGAAAAGTTTATCACTCAATTACACTCTAAGGTTAGCTTCCCATGTGGATTTGAAGAAGATGCTGCTTTTCTGGATGATAAAAAAGTTTATCGCTTTACCTCCGATGACTATTGGGACAGTGCTGCCTTTATTTCAGTTTATCAAAATTCCTCAAATGAAAAGTAGAGAGGTCATTCAAGTTTTTGAGCATCAGAAATTACGTTTTGATGATTCAGGACTTTTTCGTCGTAGTCATTTTGATGCTATGGTAAAGTTCAATGAACTGCATCAAAACAAGTATTTTACCATAATTCATAATGGAATCTGTTTTAATAGTTATGTTGGCGTCATTCGTATAGGTGATTTGACGATTGAAATTCTGCCAAAAGCGGATAGAAACAGGGATCAGGAGAAGAATAAATGGCATAGTATTTTGCTTGATATGTTAAAGGTTTGCAAACTCATCGAAGTAGATTCTGTTTCGGAAACCCAACTTAAAAAACGGTCTAGTTCAATTTTTGATGCCTATTTAGAGATTTACCTGAGAGAGGTAGATCAACTTATAAGAAAAGGTTTGATAAAGAGATACAGGAAAAATCAATCCAATCAAAACGCATTAAGAGGAAAGATCCTTTTTCCTCAAAACATAAAGAAGAATCAAGTGCATAAAGAGCGTTTTTACTGTGAACATCTGATTTATGATAAAAACCATCTATTACATCAAATTCTGTTTAGGGGGCTGCTGATATTAAAGAATTTGGTTAATGAATCTCATACTGATAAATTAGATAGACTACTATATGAGTTTCAAGACATAGAAACCGTTAATATTCAAATGCAACATTTTGAAAGAATTGTTTATCATCGTAAAAATAGTGAGTACCAGAAGGCAATTGATATTGCTAAAATCATTATCCTCAATTACTCACCAAGTTTGAATTCTGGTAGTGAGAATTTACTTGCTCTTTTGTTTGATATGAATGTTTTATGGGAGGAGTATATCTTCCGTATTCTAAAAAAACATCAGAAGAAGGGTATTGAGGTTTATTTTCAGAATTCTGCCAAGTTCTGGGAGAACAAACGAATTCGTCCCGATATTGTCGTGAAGACAACGAAGGAAACTTTTGTGATTGATACTAAATGGAAGAGAATCGAGACCAATAAGCCATCTGACGATGATCTTAAGCAGATGTTTGTTTACAACCTGCATTGGGGTGCCTATAAAACTATGTTATTATATCCTGCTTCCGATCAAAATAGTGATGTTTCTGGCGTATTTCATTATAACAACTCGGGTTTGAGTTGTAAGCTTGGCTTTGTGGATATAACAGATGAACCTGCTAAAAACAGTCATATAATTGCAAATAGTATCTTCAGCAAATTAAATCTGGCTTGCAATTCCATATCAACTACTTGACAAAGATTAAAAATCACAGAGCACTGGTTTTTCCCAAAGTCCTCAAAGTCCCAACGGTCCCAATTCTAAAAATTGAATTTCAAATTAAACCTAGTTTATAAAACCTTAGTTTTCTATAAATTCTATTCTCTCACTATCTTATAAATCTTATTCTCCTCAATAATTTTCCAACCACTATTTAATTTAATTTCATATTCATCTCCTTTTATAACATTAGAAGAGATCTCTTTAGGAGGAAGTAGATAAAATGCAGTCCAGTCATTCAGGCGAACAATCCCACTTTTCGCATTAACTTGTCCCCATTCTGCTGTGAGGGTCATGTTTCGTAATAGAAGAGCACTGCTTAATGCTTTGACCCTATCATGGGGGTTATAGGTAAAATTGACTCTGCTATTTGTGATACATATCTTACTAGTCTCGGGCTTAAGTAAGTTCTCATATAGAGTTATATTGCCAAATGATCTCTCTTCCTCTTTTTCGTTAGTTAATAAAAGGTCATAATTGTATTTATCAAGTATTCTGTTTAATTCAGTTTCCTCAATTGAAACCTCATATTTAGGCATAACTTTTTTTAAAAGAAAGATCATACCTCTGTTTAAATCTTTGTCCTCTTTCCACTGTGGATATAATTCATCCAATAGAGTTGCATAGGCCGATCCCGTAAAATATCCGAATGCATTGGTATAGCCTCTTTTGATATTGTAGTTAAGTCTGTTTTTTACATATTCGGTCATATTCGTTGCAGAGAGTTTTACTCCCGTATACTCTGCCAGACCCTCATTAAGTTCGTATAGATCCTCATTATTGCTTGGATATAGGCTTTGACGATGAGCACGTATATAGAGTGCTTCATATAGTCCTACAGTATCATGTTCCAAAGCATGCTGTAAAGCTTTCATCTCTATCTGAAGCAGAGCCCGCCCTTGGACTTCATCCATGTGATAATTGATTGATATTGCGTTTTTGATGCCTAAGTCGTTTTGGTGTAGATGGAAGATCTCATGTGATAGTAGATTTATCCGTCCTTCGCATGAAGTATTCATTAATGCTGCGTGAATAATAGTAACATACTTTCCTCCTTTATAATCGAAAATGCTGTTTGCCAAAGGGACTTTATTATCCCATCCTTCCTCCTTTATAGGTTGTATTCTCCCACTATCAACAGCTGTTAGATACATTTTATTCTTAAGATGATCAATTATCAGAATGGGTGCATTCAATGAAATATTCCACAACTGTTTTGATTCGGGTCTATTAAGAACATCCGCTATTTGCTGTAGACTCTCTTCCATTGTTTCCTTGCAGGGTAAATCTTGTGCAGCAACGGAATAAGCCATCACGAGGGCAGTAATTAGCAAACAAATCTTTTTCATATTCAGGCTGTTTATTAGAATTATTTGAGCACAAAAGTATCTATCTGATCCGGCTTATACCTTTAATAATCATTATTGAAAGACTACAGAATTATTACTAAATTATTACGATGATTGATATTTGGATGTTATTTATGCAGTGAGGCTACCCGAATTAGTACTTTTGCGTCAAATAGATTTCAGTATCGAAAAGCATGTCAAAATAATCCATTGGTTAATGGCTATTGCATTGATAGCCCTTGTAATCATTCAATCCTATTGGTTATATAACCAGTATGTGTTTATTATACAACAATATGAATCAGAGTTGTATGATAAAACAATTGATTTAGCCCTTGTGGATAAAGAACTAAGAAAAGCCCATAATGATAACAACTTTGAGGTAATTACCCGATGGGAAATGAATGTCAAACGATATCCAGCTTCCTCTAATTCAGATGTCCAATGGAAACTGTATGCTTATCTAGTTGATAAAAGGATCTTGCCCGGTAGTTCATTATCTGCTCAGAATCTCGACTCACTGAGTAATCTTGCAAACGGAGTTGAATCGTATAAGTTTGTTGTGAATGCCCCCCGTGGGGAATACGATATTTATGATGCTCTTGAGAGGTTTCGATACAATAAGCTTTGTCCCTTCACTATAGCGCGTTTTGATTCCTTACTCCTTAAGGAGGGGATAAGGCCTTCATCCATTAGAATTGAAGCTGTTGATTCAATGGTTTGGGATCCACAAAAGATTGTAAGTATCTCAGTCTGGAATCCGGTAATGGAAGTTACATATCCTTTCGATATTCTGGGAAAGGAACAACTTCGTGTAAAATACCATGTAGGCGTAACACCGATACTAGGAAGAATGATTGAATCACTCATAGGTTCTATAATCCTTTCATTTTTTATTATTTTCTGCCTGATTTATCAAATAAAAACCATTTACAAACTAAGAAGGATTGATGAGTTGCGAAAGGATTATGTGAAAACCATGATTCATGAATTGAAAAGACCTGTTACAACGCTGAAGATGTGTATTTCATTTATGAGAAATGATAAGTTGATTCAGGACAAGGCAATGAAAGAGGATATTCTTCGAAGTTCTCAAAATGAACTGAATAATCTCTCATCCTACTTTTCTAAACTAAGAGATTTGACTTATAGTGATTTGGAAGAAATCCCTTTGAATATTTCTCTTTTTTCTCTCAAGGAGGTCGTCGGTGAATGTATTGGTAAGCAAAACCTTCCAACCGATAGAGTGATTAGTATCTCGACCTCTTTCAATAATGAGAATTCAGAGATTACAGCTGACAGAATGCATATAGCCAATATTATCTCTAATTTATTGGAGAATGCTGTTAAATACTCAGAAGGAGATACAGCTATTTTGATTGATTGTCGTGCCGTTGGTGATATTTATCGGATTGAGGTTAGTGATAATGGTTTTGGTATTTCATCTTCAGAATGCGCTTACGTTTTTGATAAATATTTTAGGAGTTCGACTATTGAGGGCAGAGATATTCCAGGAATGGGACTTGGGCTTTGTTATGTCAAATTATTGGTTGAGGCTCACAAAGGAAAAATTTCGTTGGAAAGTAAGTTGGGAGAAGGCAGTAAGTTTATCATTGAATTACCTATGAAGCAATGAATAGAAGGAAGATTCTCTTAGTTGATGACGATTTGATGAACTCGATGTTCTTAAAAAGGTTTCTAGAAGAGGAGTCTTATGAAGTGACTTATGCCCATAACGGGAGAGTGGCTTGGGAGCTTTTTGGTGATTTAAAGCCAGATTTAGTATTACTTGATATAAATATGCCCATAATGGATGGCTTCGAGCTTGCTCAAAAGATTCGAGAATACGATAAGAAAGTTATTATTTTCTTTTTGACGGATCGAACTGAAAAATCGGATCGTTTGAAGGGATTCGGGCTAAAGGGAAACGATTATATTCCAAAACCATTTTATCCGGAAGAATTAATCGCAAAGATTAAAGAGCGATTTGAGAATTTACTTGATAGCGAAGATGTGGTCTTTTATCTGGGAAGAACAATTTTTAATTATTCTATTTGCAGCATAATGTTTAATGGCACGTCTCATCATTTGTCGTTGCGACAAGCTGATATACTGAGAATATTAGCAGAACATCCTAATACTATCGTTGATCGGGTTACGATTCTTAATAAAGTGTGGGGTGATAGTAGTTATTCCAATTCTTTGTCGCTTAATGTTCAGATCACTTATCTACGTAAGATTCTTGATGCTGATAAGTCAATTTCGATTATTTCATTGAAGAAAAAAGGATATATACTACAGACTTCGCCCACAAAGTAAAGTTGAAGATCGATTAACAAGATTCGCTATAAGTGTTTAGAGATAATCTCTCCGTATCTTCTCCGTATTCTTTCCCTATTTGTCCATTCATTATTGGGGCGTATATGGAGAGGATACGGAGAAGATACGGAGAGGTGCGGGAGCGGTACTTGGGGTTGAACTAATCTGAAGATTATTTGATTTTACTATCTTCAACAAATTCGAGGATGTCACCTGGCTGGCAATTTAAGGCTTGGCAAATTGCTTCAAGGGTACTAAAACGAATAGCCTTAGCTTTGCCGGTTTTTAGGATAGAGAGATTAGAGAGTGTTAATTCTACTTTTTCTGAAAGTTCATTTAATGACATTTTCCTTTTGGCCATCATAACATCCAGATTCACTATTATAGGCATAATTAGACAGTTAAATCATTTTCATTCTGTAGCTCTATCCCTTTTTTAAAGATAACTGCAATTATATAAATAATGGCTGCCATCACAATATGGGTTTGACTATCTACCCAAAACTGATTGAGATCTTGAAGGGCATAGCCCTGAATGCTTAGATCTTTGGTTGTCTGACGAGCTATATAACTAAATATCCCAATCGAAAAGGTAATGTAGCTTATCTGGAATATCTGTTTTGAAACGAAACTACTAAAAGGTTTTGTCAGATCAAATTTGTGAAGAAGTGATATAACAACATAGAAGAGATAGGCTTTTAACAACGCAATAAATAGTACAAAACCGAACATGCCATAAAAGACCATTTGACTTTGCTGGTATAACCTGCTTAAATCTAGTTTCTGGTATAGGTCTCCAACGATTGATGGATTGAATATGCTAAAAATAAAGTTTACAACTAATGCGCCTGCTTCGATGCAAAGTGCAACGAAGATGATCCATGCTACTATCATAAGCGCTTTAAAAATGAAGTCATTTGTCTTTGTCATCTTGGAATAGTTTTAAGTAATGAGGCAAAGATAATAAAAATTTATTGTTTGTCAATAAATTTTTACTCTAAATGAATAAATTTAATAGAGCAGCTGTTCTCTCCTGTTTCGATTGTCTTTCGGTTCCAGTCAGTATGCTAGTTCCTGATTTTGGACAAGTTTATGAGAAAGAAATAGTAATATTTGATAGCGTATCTATCGAAATGATTAATACTTGCTGATGGTAATATTAATTCCTGCCTTAAGATAGAGTGTTCCTAATACGCTCTTTGAATCAATAAATAAGAAATCAGGATAGAAGGCGAATATGTCAGAATTAAGGTCGATTGCTATGGAGACAACCTCTGATGGTTTAAAATAGAGTCCTGTTCCAATTAAGAAGGTGAGACCTGTTCCTGCATTATTATATGAATCTCTAATCCAAACTGAATTAACACCAATGTCAAATTTAGGAGAAACCTTCTTATATGGTAAGACATATTCAAATTGAAGCGGAATTTGAGTCATTCTAAGTTTACTAAAAGGTCGAATGATACCTGTCCTGATGGACATGTTTTCGCTAGAGTTGGGGATCCAGAATATAAGGTTAAATCCGTATGTTGCTGAAAAATCGCCAAGAATATCAGATTTAATATAGTAAGTAAGTATAGGCTCAAATGAAAATCGAATTGGATTTTTCTTTTTCTCAAAAACAGTACAGTTCCCTTCTCCACATGTAATATCATGATACTCCTTTGTTAGACTTATCAGATTATGTCTGTTTGGGGAATAGAGCGACTCGATTTTTGGAGTTAATTCAGGGCAATCACTAAAATAGGCTTTAAGGTATCCAATAAAAGCTTTGTTCTCAAACTCATAGACTACGTCATTCTTTTTGATATAGTCTTTTTTATAGGGTAACTCAAGGATGATTGAGTCAGTTCTGCTAATTAAATAGTAAAATCCTGCTAAAGACCTGGTAAAGTATAGGTCTTTTTTCCCTTTTACTAAACATTCTGCAAAGATTTTGACCGTATCATTGTTGAAAATTGCCGTCTTTGATATGTAATATTTCCCATCATCAAACTTATAGCTGTTAATCTGGTATGGGAGGAAGATAGAATCAACACTTTTGTTTATAAAGTGAATGAGTCTGGCATTTGAAATATCTCCCTGATAATCCAATTGACCAACTAATGTGTCTCCTTGATTGTTAATGATCACCCCGGGTCTTATGTCAGTCTGTCCGTTAATAGTGAAGCAGAGTATACCCATAATGATAATCAAGATTGTTTTTTTCATCTGGTATAATTGTGTTACATGCAAACTAATTGATAACCTCTGTTATTTTGATTTATTCATCAAATGGAATTTAAAGCAATTGTATCATAGTCTTTCGAGCTTAACACTTAAAATTTTGAGTAAAGTTTAATTTGGTTGAATTATAAATCATCTCAAAATTACACTTTTTTTTGAAGTGCTAATATTTTGAGTATATAGAGGGTATAAATTAGTATAAGGGCTATTAAGATTGGTTTTTACCTCTTCCAATTTGAAACGGCAAATTGCATAAATAAGGTCATGAGGGAGTTCTTTACTAAATGGGAATTGAATTGACCCTGTCGCATGTTTATAATCTGATAGTTGATTCTTAAATGCTTTAATTGGTGAAGTTGTCGGATAAAAACCGATATGGTTACTGTGTACTGCAAAATAAACAAGGAACTTTTTATATTTATATGCAGGCATATTTAATATGTTAGATGTTAGTATTAAGCAATCCACTGTCTGAGTTGTCTGTTATACTTTAAAAATCTGTAATTTCGCATTCGAAACCGTTGCTCTTCTAATGAAAAATTCTAACCTAATATGTTAAAGGTTGATTTTAGACCTTACCGACAGATAGCTGATTTTAAGGTAAAATACTCTGTGATTGTTGCTCGTTATCAGGACTCCTTTGTATTTGTTAAACATCGGGATAGGTCAACCTGGGAGATTCCAGGTGGTCATGTAGAGCCAGGTGAGTCTCCTTTTGAGGCTGCTGAAAGAGAGCTTATGGAGGAGACATCAGCTAATCTGTTTAGTGTTATTCCGATTTCACTTTATTCGGTAACCAGAGATGGTATTACTACTTATGGAGCCCTCTTCTTTGCGGATATTTCTTCATTTTTGGGTGAGCTTCAATTCGAAACTAGTGAGTTGATGCTCGCTCCGATCCTTCCTGAATGCTTGACTTATCCAGAAATTCAACCAATCTTATTTGATTTTGTGAAACGTTTTCTTGAGGGTAATTCAGATAATTAACTTAAAGTGTCCTGAATTAGGATATTGTATGTTTTTTATTCACCTTGCTTGTTTTTATTGTCCTGAAATTAATACACTTTTAGATTTCGTGTTTGTTATATAAATATAATAGCTTGTTAAATAGGGTGTTGTAATCTTGGTATGGAAGTTGAAATATCCCGTATGATGTGCGTAAATACGCAGGTATTTGAAGCATCAAGGTGATTAACGAAAAAAACAAGAGATGGCTTTTAAGAGTAATGCGATTCTGACCCGTCGTGAGGTAATGCGACGTATTTCGGGGTTGGCTTTAAAGAAGGAGTTAGTAGAGAAGATAGATAGAATAGTATTGACTATGCGACCGCGGAGTAACGTCCCATTACGATGCTGTGTTTATAAAGATAGGGCGGTATTACAGTATAAGATGATGCCGGTTTTAGGGATCGCTGTAGAGGAAGAGATCGATGAGTTGATGCGTCCAAAGGATTATGCTCGTGTTGCCTTGCAGCGGCAGGAGCCAGTAAAAGGAGCTCTATTAAGTGTAGTTGGTGAGGCTTGTAGTTCTTGTCCTCAAACCAATTATTTAGTAACGAATGTTTGTCAAGGGTGTGAAGGGCGATTTTGTGTGTTGAATTGCCCCAAGAAAGCGATCGAAATGGTCGATGGATATGCAAGGATTAAGAGTGAAGATTGTATAAACTGCGGGTTATGTAAAAAGGCCTGTCCGTTTCATGCTATTGTTTACATTCCCGTTCCTTGTATTGAGACTTGTCCGGTTGAAGCCATTGGTAAGGATGAGTTAGGTCGGGCCGTGATAGACCATAGTAAATGTATTTTATGTGGGAGGTGCATTCAAGCATGCCCTTATGGTGCAATCAATGAGCGGTCTCATTTATTAGATATAATAAGGTCTATACAATCGAAGGAGGAGACTATTGCATTGGCAGCTCCATCTTTGGCTGGTCAGTTTAGAGCTACCTATCCGCAGTTAAAGACGGCTTTATTACGTTTAGGCTTTAATGGCGTGGAAGAGGTTGCTATAGGAGCAGAAGAGACCATAGAGCATGAAACGGCTGAATGGGTTGAAAGAATTGAGAAGGGGGCAAAGTTTATGACAACCTCATGCTGTGCTTCTTGGATGAATCTTGTGGAGAAGATTGAGGAGGTTAAACCATATGTATCTGAGACTCCAACTCCTTTGGACTATACTGTAATTCGAATGAGAAGAGAGCATCCTAAAGCCAGGTTAGTGTTTATTAGTCCTTGTGTGGCAAAAAAAGCGGAGGCAGTAAAGCATCGTAGTGCCGACTTAGTATTATCGGTTGAAGAGTTAGGGACATTATTTATTGCGGCAGGAGTAGAGGTTAGTCAAAGCGAGTCAAATGATAGTGGTGTAAAGGCCTCATCAGGTGCCTGGGGCTTTGCAACATCAGGGGGAGTTGCTAGTGCTATAGCCGCCAAAGGAGTTGACGGATTTAATCCGGTTCGGATTAATGGTATCTCGGCATCAACAATAAAACAGATTCAACAAACGGCGAAAAGAGGGGAGTGTGATTATAACTTTATTGAAGTAATGGCTTGTGAGGGAGGCTGTGTAAATGGGTGTAATACATTAAATTCAGCAACAGCCGCCTCAACACAAATGGTGAAGGAGCTCGGTATACCTGGTTTGAAATGTGGAATTCCTGAATGGGAGATAGCGAAAAAATAGGCAATTTTGTTAATTATTGAAAAGAATTGGGATTATGGCAGACAAGATCTTGGTTGAAATTTGTGTAGGAACCTATGCATGGGTAATGGGGGGCTCCAAGTTAGCTGATTTGGAAGAACATATTCCTAGTGAATGGCGCTCTTTCGTTGAGGTAAAAGGGGTCATCTCATTACCAGGATGTGATGAGGAGGGATGCTTAAAGCCTCCTTTTGTGGCGGTTGATGGAAAGATTATAGAATCGGCAACGATTCCATTAGTTTTAGATGAAATCAGAAGGAGACTATTAAGTAAAGGGATAAAATTGTAGTTAACGATAATTTTATCTGGGATTCTGATAAATAATGTTTGCACAATTCTCACTCAGAATTGTAAATTTGTATTGTTGTCAGAATTCATCGCTATCTTTATGGCGTTGTAAAGCACAGTGCGCCGTTGGCGGATCATGAGATGTTCTCTGGTACAACTGCAGTCTCTGTGTTATGTCTAATTTAAAATCGTTTTTATGAAAGTCGGCTTTTATCAATTAACCCCCGAATGGAAGAATCCCCGTGCTACACTCTCCAAATTGAAACAGCGATTGAAAGGGGAGACTTTTGATCTTCTAGTATTGCCTGAATTATTTACAACAGGATATCTACTCGAAGAGAAGGAGGTGAATAAGTGGGCTGAAGAATTAGACGATAGCCGCACGGTAGAGGAGTTGACTAAACTTGCCCAAGCCTCGGGTGGTATGATATGTGGATCAATTATTGAGTTGGGCGAAGATGAGATGATTTACAACACTGCGGTTATTGTCAGTGGAGAAGGATTGGAAGGTTTTCACCGGAAACACCATCTGCCGGATAGTGAACAGGTCAATTTTAGAAAGAGTCATGAACTTCCAAAGTTTATTGATATAAAGGGAACTCCCGTTTCTTCTCTTATCTGTTTCGATATGTGGATGCCCGAACTCGTCCGTATTTTAGCTCGAAATGGTGCTCAAATAATCTGTCATCCCTCTGCTTTTAGTGGTCCTGATACGCTCGATATTGTCAAAGTTAGAGCCCTTGAGAATAAAGTTTTTATTATTACCTCTAACCTTACTGGAACTGAGACTGGTCTTGGAACAGAAGAGACTTATCGTGGGTCAAGTTGCATTGTCTCTCCTTCTGGGAAAGTTCTATTACAAGCTGGTGCAGAAGAATCTTTAGAGTATATTGAAATTGACCCTGCCGAGGCCTCCCATAAAAGTCTTCCTTTCTGTAAAAATCTTTGGAAAGAGTGGAATAGATATAAAACGGAAGTGGTAAGCAACGCTCAGCCTTAACCTCTTTACCTCGATATTTATGGCACCCCATTGATGAAAATCGGTGGGGTGTTTTATTTATATCGTGCTATTAGTTTCATTTTAGACTCATTCGAAAGTCGGTCAACTTCAGTTACATTATTAGTAATTATGGCAATCTTTGCACTGTTTTCTGCTACTAATATCCTATCTAGTAATTCTGATTGACTTTTTCCTGTAACGATAACTCCTTTTCCCTTCCACAATACTAAAGAGACTTCTCCTGCTGCTATTTTTTTAAACTCTTCTGACTGCTCACTTGGAAGTCTATCTACTTCAATAAGTTGTTTAAGGATTATTACTGTCTCTGCTATATAGTCAAATAAATGTCTATTTCCCGATAATAAAAAGGCCATCAAGTTATGAGGATGACAGAATGAAATGCTATTAATGTAGGGGCTATTTTTAAATAATTCCTCACTCCAGTGTTTTAATTCTGTCTGAATGCTCTCTTTATTTTCACCTATTTCGTCTATTCGTACTTCAGCATACGAATCGAAGTAATACCATTGATGGTGATTCTTTATCTGTTTCTTATGATGCCAACTGGATAAGTGTGGTAATAAAAGCTTATACTTAATGGCTCTTTGAAGAAATTTGGTTGATACAGGTAATTGTTCTGTTTCCTCTAATTGAAGTTCTTTTGGAAACGACAAAACGGGAGCCTGTTCAAGTGAGGTAGTCAATGCAAGGTAGGTTAGTTCATCTAATAGATACATCAGATTGAAAGCCTCTTTTGGTGACTGCGTCGCAATTACCATCCCATGATTTTTCAACAGGAAAAGTCGATAACCCATTTTTGCACCCATGTTAATGCTCTCTGCTTGCTGGATACTTCCTGGCTCATCATATGGGATGACAGTTATTCTTGGTAATGGCTTACAAAAAAAATGATTAATTACCTGGTCAGGATAGGTACTTAGGGCTGATAGATAGGGGGCATGAAGGTGAAGTACACAGGCTATATCCGTGAATTTCATCAAAGCCAGGTGAAAAGGAACTTCGGATGTAGCTGGTGGCCCAGCGAGGTGTTGCCCATTTATGGTTAAATGAGAAAGTTGATTTTCTTTAAGGAGGTATTTATCCAAGCCTGAAGGGGTGATTAGGACTTCATCCCTTGATATTTTTAAGGATATATTACCTCCACTTGGAGTAGTTAACCCAAGATCAATGGCTCGTTTAAGCAAGCTAATGATCTGTTTTGATAATCGTAATTCGTTTTTTGCCATTAAAATGAGGTCACCAATCTCTATTAATAGATATTGACGATGTTTTGTTTGTTAAATGGAGTTCTAATGTAGGCCTCATCTTCATGTCTGGGAGAAAGTACAACAGGTGGAGGGGTGAGATCATCGTAAGGTATGGTATGTAAAACATGAGCAATGCAGTTTAAACGAGCTCTTTTTTTCTCATCCGCCTCAATGACCCACCAGGGAGAGAGCTGGGTATCGGCAAATTCAAACATCTCATCTTTTGCTTTAGAGTATTCTACCCATTTATCTCTAGATAAAAGATCCATAGGACTGAGTTTCCATCGTTTGGTGGGGTCGGCAAGACGCTCTTGAAAGCGTTTTTCTTGCTCAATATCGCTAACTGAAAACCAGAATTTAATCAATATGATGCCACTTTTTATAAGCATCTCTTCAAAAATCGGACAGCTTCGTTTGAACTCTTTATACTGCTCATCAGTACAAAACCCCATTACTCTTTCAACCCCAGCTCGATTATACCAGCTGCGATCCATTAAAACCATCTCTCCTGCACAGGGTAAATGATTTATATAGCGTTGAAAATACCATTGGGTCTTCTCTTTTTCGGTGGGAACACCTAAAGCAACCACCCGGCAATACCTTGGATTGAGACATTCGGTAAATCGTAATATCGCACCTCCCTTACCAGCCGCATCTCTTCCTTCGAATATTATTACAACTTTTAACCCTTTTTCTTTTACCCAAGCTTGTAACTTAACCAGTTCAACTTGTAAACGTTTTAATTCTTCTTCATAGAATTTTTTCTTGATCTTCTCTCCCTCGTTATTTATGCTTCCAGAGATCTGTTCTACATTAGAATCTAAACTTTCCGGTATTACAATCCTATTAATCTCATCCCTTTTCTTTTTCTTTTTGTCAGCCATTACTGATTCTCTTTTTAAGATTTATAAATGCTAACGGGTATGCATAACACATAGTCAAAGATACATTAATGGTCAACAAATAGGAAGAATTGAGGTCATCGATTTATAATTGTGACTCATGAGTGTAACGCATTTGCTTTTAATGGTAATGTAAAAAGCCCGGATTGTCTTTATGAATAAAAGGTCATCCGAGCTTAGTAATCTTAAATACCGGGCAACTATTAAACTGGTAAATAGCCCCCTGTTGATTATAAGAAAGAATTTAACAGCTCATTATAGTCGTCCATTAGCTGACGAAGTAATTTGTTTTCAACATTAAAGGAGTGACCCTCCAGGTCTTTTATTGGAAGAATTTTTGGAGAAGTACCAGTGATAAAAGCAGCATCAAAAGGGGTAAGATTATTATACATAACAGGATGTTCAATTACCTCTATTCCTTTTGTACGAGCTAATTCAAGAACCTTTTCACGTGTAATCCCACTAAGGACCATTGAATCTGGAGCTGTTTGAAGGGCATCTTTGATTATAAAGAAGATATTAGATCTGCTTCCCTCGGTAATTCGTCCAGCTTTATCTACCAGAATTACTTCGGCCAGATTTTTTGCTTTCATAATAACATTTGCGGCATCGCGAAGGGGAACATCCTTTACTTTAGCTTGAGGATCTGTTCGAAGGGCATAATAAAACATGGTATTAACGCCATACTTATAGTCATCATCAGAGGGATAGTGATGAGGAATAAACCAAGCGAGCCAAATGTTTTTTTGCTGTTCTGGCGTTCCATAATTGTAAAGGAGTTCAATGTTACCTTCTGTGGTTGAGTTTGCAATCACCAGAGAGGTAATAGCCGAGGAGAACTGTTCAAAAGTTAGGGGTAGTTGTTTTCCGATTCTTGATGCAGAGCTGACAAAACGTTTGTAATGTTCAATGGCAAAGAGCGGTTTTCCATTGACTACACGAAGCACTTCATAAACGGTTTGACCAGTTGAAAAAAAATCAGGATCGATGATATCGACCCTGGTGATTTCTTCATTAATCCAAAGATATTCTTTGAAGGTATGAATCATATCCTAGAATTTAGAATGGAAGATCAGAATCGGATTCATCTGGAGTGGTGGCAATGGTACCGGGTGAGGGGATGTTTGGATCAGCAAATCCGGTTGCCGGAATAGAAGTAGTATTAGGCGAGGCTGTGCCAACTCTTTCAATTTCCACTGCTCTTAAATCAGTATACCATCTCTCGTTAAATTCCCTTGATTCTGCAGTAAACTGAATTTTTACGGTATCACCTTCATTAAGTTGTTTTAAGGCTGTGGTTTTATCACCCCATGCTACAAAGCAAACCTTGCGAGGGTAAAGATCACCTGTCTCAATGACAAAGTTTTGTTTTACCCAAACACCATTTCTACCTGTACCGGTTGCTTCGGGTAAAGATTTTAGAAATCTACCAGTAATAATGAGATCCATGTTGGTTGTGATTATATGTTATTGAAATTAATTTCTAGTACTCAACTTTCGATACCGACTCATTCCACTTTTGAAAGGGTTTTAGCCCTTCTTGTTGAAGTATCTGGAAAGTAGCCAAGGCTCTATTGAATGGGGGTAACGCTAGTTGGTGGTAAATATAGGAGTCATCGAATCCAGCAAGAGCTGCATCTTCACGCCCAGCAGCAAAATAGAGAGCCTTTGGCCTAGCCCAATAGATTGCGCCTAAGCACATCGGACAGGGTTCGCAGCTGGAATATATAGTACAGTCTTCTAGTTGAAAGCTATTTAGTACTCGACAGGCCTCACGAATAGCGTTTACTTCAGCATGAGCTGTAGGATCATTAGTCGAGGTAACACTGTTTCCGCATCGGGCAATAATCTTTCCCTCTTTTACAACTACAGCACCAAAAGGTCCACCCGTTCCTTTGTCTAAATTCTCAAGCGCAACCGAGATTGCCTCTTGCATAAAGAGAATATCGTAATCGTGCATTGTACTTATAATTTGCCTATCAAAGTTACTCCAAATCTTCAAGTCAGACAACTTATGTAGGAAGTAAGCTTTATTGGCAAAATGGGTAAAACCCTTTAAGATATTGGTTTCCAGGGAGTGGATTGATCTTCACTATCTATGGCCTTTTTTAGAACCGTTAGAAACTCTCTTCTAGGAATTGTTTCTGCACCAAGGCTTTTCAAATGTTCTGTTGCCTGCTGAGCATCAATAAAGAGAAAATTGTGGGTTTTGGCAAACTGAACAAGATGATAAAATGCAAACTTTGAAGCATTATCCATTTTATGGAACATGGACTCTCCAAAAAAGGCTTTTCCTATACTAACGCCATAAAGGCCTCCAACAAGTTTACCTTTATACCATGTTTCAAAACTATGAGCATATCCTTTACTATGGAGTTGATTGTATGCTCTGATGATCTCTGGTGTAATCCAGGTTCCGTCTTGTCCCGGACGAATAGTTTTTGAACAAGCTATAATAACCTCCTTAAATGAGCTGTCTATTCTAATCTCATAGATTTTTTTATTCAGTACATTTCTCATGCTGTGCGAAAGCTTGAAATTCTCAGGGATTAGAATCATTCTGGGATCAGGAGACCACCATAGTATAGGATCATCTGGGGTAAACCAAGGAAAGATGCCGTTTCGATAGGCATCAAGCAAAGTAGATACGTTTAATTGTCCGCCAATAGCTACTAAGCCTTCTTTTTCAGCTTGTGCTGAAAAGCTATAGCCTCTGTATTTATCTTCTAAAGCTATGACGGGCATGGTCTATCTGTTTATTAAAAGTTTGAGGTTAGAACTACTTTCTTTGGTTTGAATCTGAATGATGTATAATCCGGATTCAGGTTGAATAGAGATTTTCTCTTCGTTTTTTCGTTGGGAAATAGTCTTTTTTAAAATAAGCTTACCATCTGGATTAAAAATACTAATCTCTACTGGAAAGGAGTTTCTTTCGTTGAATTTTATCACAAAATTACCATTTGTTGGGTTAGGATATAGCTCTGTTTGGGAATCGGCCATCTCTTTCTCGCCAGTGTACCCATCCATTGAGAATGTGTAGTATCCTTCAGTAGCTGTTAAAGGAACTGTTATTTGGTAAAGGTTTGTCCAAGTACTTAAATAATAACTTATGGTATCACCAGGAGTTAGATTTTCGAAAAAACCTATAAAAGAGGGGCAACCCGGGAGGAGACGTTTTTTTATAAAAGTGGAGTCTGAATTTTTTCGATAGAACATAAACATGCTATCCGCATAGTTATAACCAATAGGACGAACTCTAAAATCTAACGTTTCTGTGTAGGGTAATACTCCTCTGATGGGTTGGTGAATTAATCTACCAATCTGGAATGGAATAATGGATGATGCGTAGTCACTTAAAAGGTTGTACTCCTCATTTAATTGTTTTGCACTGATTTGGGTAACCTGATAATCGGGAAGTAACATTTCAATCAACTCTTTAGCTTCTATATCATAACTTGTTCCGAAGGCTGGAATAATTACCGTTTTATTACGAATGATCAGATTGGTATAACTTCTGAATGCTTGCGATGCAGAACTGGGGTAGCTTCCATTATCAAGAGGTGAAACGGCTATACGGTATACCTGATATTTTTCACTCATGCCTCCAATCAATCGGCTAATTTGACTAGCCAATGTATCTAATACATGGCTTTCACTATGGGTAGATGGTAAGGAGGCGACAATGGCCGTTCCAGCATCAACAAATCGCATTAGTTGACTAAGCTTGACATATTTATCTTGGTTATCTTGGAAAATGGGTGCTACAAAATGAACTTGGGTGACCCCTAAGTACTTACGAACTGTGTCAGTAATACTGGTTGCGGTTAATCCAGGGTTTTGATTTAAAACAACTTCTGAGATCCAAGCATCGCCAACACCATCGGTCACTATATCATTGAGGTCTAATTTAATTCTGGGTCTATAAATAGGTTGATTGAGAATAGCTCCTATTTGAGTAGGTAATGTTTGATCAACGGATGAGATGCCTGGTAAAGGATCAAATGCAACAAGACATCGACTTGTTAAACCGGCATTATTGACATATAAGGAGAGTGGACCAAATTTGCCTAGCCCAACTGATTCATATTCTCCGCCTTTGAAAACAATAGAATCTGTGTTTCCTCCGAAATAGGCAATTTTTGAAAGAATACCCATCGTATCGTAAGGAACACCGGAAGATTTATATAGTAGATATATTCTTGTTTCTAAGCTAAGGCTAGCTACGGTTTTTGCTGTTATAGAATCAAAACCAGGACGATAGTCCCATATTGAAAAGCTTTTTTCTTGTCGTTCGTAATCTCCAATGATCATAAATGATTGCGTAAAACCATTCACGAAGAGGGCAAATACAAAAGCAAGAGAAAGCGTTAGTTGCTGTCTATTCATAATCGAGTGGTCAAGTGGATAAAATTATACTTACCTGAAGAAACAAAGAAACTAAAGTGAATGTTAAATATTGATGGATTTGAGGATCTCGCAAGCCTTGTTGATTTGTTCATCAGAGACATCGAGATGAGTAACCAGCCGGAAGGTATATGGGCCAAAACTAACAGCCAGGATCCCATGATTTTTAAGAATTTCCAGAAAGATTTTTCCTTTCGATTGGTCTTTAAGGCTAAAGATTAAGATATTCGTTTGAGGTTCAATAATGTCGCAAGCCCAATTTGTTTCTTTAAGGGCATTAGCTAATAGTTGTGCGTTTTTATGATCCTGATTTAACCGATCAATATGATGGTCAAGGGCATAAATACCTGCTGCAGCAAGGTAACCCGATTGTCTCATTGCACCACCAAATACTTTTCTAATTCGTTTGGCTCGTTTTATATCATCGGCTGAGCCGATTAATACAGAACCAACCGGAGCGCCAAGTCCTTTACTTAAACAGATTGAAAGGGTATCGAAGTTATTTGCCAGGGTCTTAGGTTCAGTGGAAGTGTAGGTTAATGCATTAAATATACGAGCTCCATCCAGATGGCGGATTATTCCATTTTCTTGAGCCGCTTTGCATACATCTTCAATTAAATCGATAGGCCAAACAGTGCCACCTCCTTTGTTACAAGTATTTTCTAAGACTAATAGCGTTGAAACAGGATGGTGAATATCATCGGGATTTATGGCAGTTAAGAATTGTTCTCGAGTAAAAAGTCCGTTTTTCCCATCAATGAGCCTAACCGATGCCCCCGAGTTGAACGCTATTCCGCCCCCTTCATAGTGGTAAATATGGGAGAGTTTATCACAAATTACCTCATCTCCGGGTTGTGTGTGAAGTTTTATGGCAATCTGATTAGTCATTGTGCCGGAAGGGCAAAACAATCCAGCTTCCTTTCCGAAGAGAGCAGCGGTTTTCTTTTCAAGTTTTTGAACTGTTGGGTCTTCATTGAAGACATCATCACCAACTTCAGCTGAAAACATGGCATCTAACATAGCTGGAGTGGGGCGGGTAATTGTATCGCTTCTAAAATCGATGGGTAGGGTCATGGTTAAATAATTATAAAAGATTATGAATTATAAGAAACTGTCCAATACTTTTCGTATCGTTCTTATAGCGTAGTCAATTTCCTCAAATGAAATGGTTAAAGGCGGGGCGATTCTGAATGCTTCTGGTTTGAATAAGAAGCGATCAGTTAGAATTTTATGTTCTATTAGAGATATAAAAACTTTATCCAGAATCTCAGAATTAGGCATATCTACGGCCATTAATAAGCCGGCATACCTGATCTCTTTGACAAAAGGATGGGTAATTAGGTTGTCATAAAAGTGTTTGGCCTTATCTTCAACCTGGGCATAAATATGTTCTTTGGTCAATATATTTAAGGCCGCATTCGCCGCAGCACAAGAAACAGGATGACCTCCAAAAGTGGTAATATGACCAAGAACTGGATCAAAAGTGAGAGATCTCATGACTGACTGGTCTGCTATGAAGGCACCTAATGGCATACCTCCACCCAGTGCTTTAGCAAGACAAAGAATATCTGGAGTTACACCACACTGTTCTAAGAAGAAGAGTGATCCAGTTCTTCCGAAGCCTGTTTGGATTTCATCAAAGACAAGGAGGATACCCTTCTCATTGCAAATCTCTCTCACTTTTTTTAAGTATCCTGGATTGGGCGTAAGGACACCTGCTTCAGCTTGCACGGGCTCGATAAAAAGAGCCGCTACTTGTTCATCCAATAGATTAAGATCGGCCTCTGAGTTGAATCTTAACCTAAGGATATTAGGAAGTAAGGGTCTGAACGCATATTTCATCTCTTCATTTCCTAAGAGACTTAGAGCTCCTTGAGTGCCTCCATGATAGGCATTGACCATTGAGGCAATTCTAGGTCGACCGGTATGGCGTTTTGCCAGTTTCATTGCCCCTTCAATAGCTTCAGAACCGCTATTAACAAAGTAGACATTATTCAGCGAATCAGGGAGAACTTTTGATAATTGGCTTGCCAATTCAACTTGAGGTTGTTGGATAAACTCGCCATAAACCATTAAGTGCATATAGCGAGAGGCTTGCTCTGAAATGGCTTTCACAACCTCAGGATGACTATGACCAATATTGCTTACCGAGACACCAGAAACTAAGTCAAGGTATCTTTCTCCATTAGGAGAATAGAGCCAAACCCCATTGGCATGGGAGAACTCTAGATCCATGGGAAAAGGAGATGTCATCCCCAGATGCCGATAAAACAACTCACGATTTGAGGGCATTTTATTTTTTAGCTTCCTTCGGTTTTATAACTAAAGATGCAAGTACAGAAAGAAGTAAGATAGAAGCCACAATTGAGAGCGATACCGGACTAGGAACATGGAAGAAGTCGGCAAGTAGCATCTTTACTCCAATAAAGGCTAAGATAAAACCTAACCCAATTTTTAGATAACGGAACATGGGGATAAAGTTGGCTAAAACGAAATAGAGCGCCCTTAATCCTAGAATGGCAAAGATATTTGAAGTATAAAGGATAAATGGATCCTTTGTGATGGCAAAAATGGCCGGAATAGAATCCACAGCAAAAAGCACATCGGTTCCTTCTATCACTGCAACTACCAGTAGTAGTGGAGTGGCAAAGAGCTTACCATTTTTCTCTCTGTGTAAGAATTTTCCCCCGTGATAGGTATCTGTCACAGGGATAAACTTTTTGAATAGTCTTACTATCACATTCTTTGATAAATCCTTGTCATTTCCTTCCCCTCCGGTTAAGGATTTTATACCAGCGATGATTAAGAATACTCCAAAAACGGTTAGCAATGCGTTAATTCGCACCTCAGTTCCAAAGAGTTCAAATGGACGTAAATAGCTTAATTCAATGAGCCAAACCCCAGAGAAGATAAAGAGAGCCCGAGTGGCGATTGCACCAACAATACCGTAGAAGAGCACCTTGTGATGGTATTGTGAAGGAACAGCAAAGAACGAGAAGATAAGAATAAACACAAACAGATTATCCATGGAAAGAGCTTTCTCAATTAAATATGCTGAGAGATAATCTGAGAAGGCGTCTCTACCCATGTAGTGGTAAACAAATAATGAAAAGAGCAGGGCGATAGCAATCCAAACGATGCTCCAAATGATCGCCTCTTTATTAGAGACTTTATGAGGATTCTTGTTAAAGACCCCTAAGTCAATGATTAACATGATGATTACGGCTATACCAAAGCCTATTCCTAACCAGTCTGAAGCAAGTGCCGGATGAAGGATTGAATTAAGTATCATAGTTTGTGATTACAGGTAGACCCCTTAAAACGCTTAAGGGGAAAAAGAGTTCAAAAATACAACTATTTACGGCTTTTTAGATATTGCTTCTCTTAGAAGATTTTACCTGCCTCAGTTTTGATAGCTTTCAATCCCGATGGATTAGTTTATCACAAGGTTAAGTATCACAAATCTCTTACCTTTGGCGAATGGTCATTTGACGCAAAAGTTTCATTTATTTCTTTTGAAATCATGGGATTACAGTTTTTAAACAGGGTAGTTATTATAACGGGTGCCTCCTCTGGCATTGGAGAGGCTCTAGCCTATGAATTTGCAAGCCTGGGTGCAAAGCTTGTGCTGGCCGCTCGAAATAGGGATACACTTGAGCTTGTTGCCAAGAAGGCTAGGCAATTGGGCTCACCGGAGGCTATAATTGTTCAGACCGATGTTACCGACGAGATCTCTTGCCGCAAGCTAATAGATGAAGCTGTTAAAGCTTTCCAACAGATAGATATTTTAATCAATAACGCTGGTATCTCAATGAGAGCCATCTTTGAGGAAGTTGATCTTTCCGTTCTTAAAAAGTTGATGGATGTCAATTTTTGGGGTACTGTTTATTGTACTAAGTATGCTTTACCTTGGCTTTTAAAGAGTGAAGGATCTTTGGTCGGTGTCATTTCTGTAGCTGGTCATATTGGTCTACCAGGAAGAACCGGATATTCTGCGTCAAAATTTGCTGTAAGAGGCTTCTTGGATACTATTAGGGTAGAGACCTTAAAGCAGAATTTGCACGTTTTAGTGGTTGCCCCTGGATTTACTGCATCCAATATTAGGTTTTCCGCTTTGATAGCCGATGGTAAAGTACAGGGAGTTACTCCAAGAGATGAAAAAGGAATGATGAGTGCTGAAACCGTTGCTAAGAAAATTGTCAAAGGTATCGAGCGGAGATCTAGGTCCATGGTACTGACATTTATAGAGGGCAAGTTTACCGTCTTTTTAAGTAAGTGGTGGCCGTCGCTGTTGGATAGATTAAGTTTTTCTCATATGGCTAAAGAACCTGATTCACCATTAAAAATGAAGAAATAGTATGCTAAGTAAGATTGATTATGAGTTAACTCCTGGTAAAGGTTTACCGAAGTTCGTTTTTGGTATGAAGGTGGAAGACGTGGTCTTTATAATGGGTAATCCCGAGGAGAAAGAGTGGCTTGATGAAGAGGCTGAAGAGAATTTTATCGATACCTCTTCTCCTAGTTATGAACCTTCAGCTAGTGCTGTTCTGGTTTATTATTATTGGGATAATTATCTGACGTTTTTCTTTACTGGGGATAAGCATGACCTGTTAACAGGCATTGAATGCGATCATGATGAACTGGTACTTTGGGGCGAAAAGATATATCAGAAAAACACTAAATTTATCAGAGAGCTACTGAAATCACATAAAGTGTTTGATATGGAGGATATAGATGAGGCTTGGGGAGAGAAAGTAATCTCAGTTGAAAGCCTCGGTATTGACTTCTATTTTGAAAAAGATCTTTTAAGTTCGATGAATCTCTCTGCTTGGTTTGATGTAAATGGCAAAATTGTAGATTCTGAATCCGTTTAATCTGTTAGCCCTCACGAATTATTCTTTATTTACTCATCATCTTCATCATGATTGGAGTCAAAATGTAGAATGTTCGTATTCGACAACGGATGATATTGCGTCACTGTTTTTCTTAGAAACTCACGATCAAGATGGGTATAAATCTCAGTTGTAAGAATGGAAGAGTGCCCAAGCATTAACTGAACAGCCCTTAAGTCGGCACCGCCTTCAATAAGGTGGGTTGCAAAAGAGTGTCTGAAGGTGTGCGGGCTAATTGATTTTTGAATACCTGCCAGGTCAGCGATCTCTTTTACCAAGGTGAAAACAGATATCCTGCTGAGTTGCTTCCCCCATCTGTTTAAAAATATATAATCTTCATGTCCGTCAGCAATGAAGCTTTTACTCCTTGATTCAAGGTGTAATAAAAGATCCTGTATCGTCTCTTCGCTGATTGGAACCAGTCGCTCTTTGTCGCCTTTCCCAACAATTAGTATCAGACCATCTTCTATTCGTAGTCTTGAGATCTTTAACCCGATAAGTTCAGAAACTCGTAATCCGCAACCGTAGAGAGTGCTTATGATAGCTTTGTTTCTATGTCCAAAGTTTTGACTAAGGTCAATTGAGTTTAGCATCGCCTCAATCTCTTCGAAGGTTAATGAATCGGGCAGGGTCTTGTTAATCTTAGGAGTTTCAATTCGCAGGGTAGGATCATCATCGATATAACTATCTAATACAAGAAATCCAAAAAAGTTTCTTAAACCTGAGATAATACGGTTATGGGTTCTTGGAGATACCTCAAGTTGAGTAAGGTACTTTTGAAAAGAGAAGAGTTCCTCGGAAGTGATCTCCTCTGGGTTTTTCTTGATGCCAGAAACCTCCAGAAAATCTTTAAATATCTTAAGGTCATGCATGTATGCCCCTACAGTATTGGCTGATAAAGATTTTTCTACGGAAAGAAAAGCAGAAAACAGTTCTGTGTGTTGATCCCATGTTAACATGGGGCAAAGATAAAACCTGTTTTGGAATTATCCTCTTTCGCTTCTTTTGTTGTGTCTGTTCAATGAAGGATTATTAATTTCGTGAGAGAATGATGAAACGGCCATTAAGGGTCATTCTTTTATTTCAGTAAAGAATGCATTTCCAGATGCGTCCCTTAAGTAGTTTCTGAATGTCAGCTTAATATTACGGATAGGTCTGGTAAAAGAAGGACCAATGATATAGCTAAACAATATTTTTACATAAATAAATTTTAATCATGAAGATAATCTGTATTGGAAGAAACTACTCAGAACACATCAAAGAATTGGGTAATGATCCAAATGCTGAGCCAGTTTTTTTTATGAAACCTGATACCGCTCTTTTGCCAAATCGGAATCATCCTGTTTTTTATCCGGATTTTACTAGTAACCTACATTATGAAGGGGAGTTAGTTTTTCGTATCAGTAGGTTAGGAAAGTTTATTGAACCTCAATTTGCTCATCTTTACATTGATGCTGTTGGTTTCGGGATAGATTTTACTGCCCGTGATCTTCAACAAGAATGCATGGCGAAGGGACTTCCTTGGGAAATGGCTAAGTCATTCGACTTTTCAGCTCCGGTAGATGGTTTTAGACCTCTATCTGATTTTCCCGACCTTAATAATATATCCTTTGAGTTAAAGCTTAATGGGATGACTGTTCAGTTTGGTAATAGTAGGGATATGATTTTTGATATCCGTCGTATTATAGGCCATGTTTCTAAATACGTTACTCTACGTACTGGTGACTTGATTTTTACTGGTACACCTAAAGGGGTCGGTCCTGTACAGAAGGGAGATATTCTTGAGGGCTTTCTTGAGGGGATATCCTCAATTAAAGTTCAAGTTAAATAAGTTTAATGTGACTCAGATCTGATTCAAGGTCTCACACTAATCAAAGATTCTTTGCCATTCGCATGATCAGTCTATCGGGAATGGCAATGAGTTTATATTTTGAATGATAAAAGAGTCGGTCATCTTGTCGACATTCCACATTAGCAATGTAGGCACGATTAGCGACTTCCCGATCAAAAGAGATATGGTATTCAATAGGTTTACCATGATTCAAGCAATTTCTTTGCTCTGGGATCTCGATTTTTAGCCATTGATAGAATGGAGAGACCTGATCTGGATTTTTACTCTTGTCTAAAAGACGGTTGATCTCATTCTCAACCTCGTCTAACGGTTCAGCAATAGCTTTAAAGAGGGCTTGGCTGGCATAGGTGATGGTAAACAGAAGATCAGACCATTCATCGGTAATGGTGTGCAACAACCTTTTGAAATGCGTTAATTGCTCATTTGTGAATGGTAGTATTCTGATATGAGATGGAGTAGGTTTCAATATGGGGGAAGAGTTAAAGCTCAAACTAGATCTATTCTCTCCAATTCGAAAACAATCTTTGCTATTGATTGCCGATAAATACCAAATTTGACTCTCTAATGCTGATTCAACCATAAGACAAACTTCTTCGCCGGCACTAATCAAAGAGCCTAAGAAAATCTCAATCGTGTTGCAACTCGTGGTCTTCGAACAACTTGAGATAAGCTTACTGGTTAGAAAACTGAATAAATACATACCAGGAACTACAACTTCTTTTTTATGAATCGACATATACTCAGGCGAGTGAACTACATTTGAATCCATTGTGGCTTGACAAAAGGCGATTATATCAGCGTTAGAGAAAGTGGTATTGATCGTCATGTGAAATTTTCGGTTTTATTTGACACATGAAACAGCTACTAATAGACTATAAAATAGCTGATGCTTGATTCTCAATAGTAGATGTTTCCTACAGATTTTCGTCAAATGTAAGAACAAAGTCTTAACTATTTGGTTAATATCTTGCCGTGGCGGAGAAAAATTTGTAACTCAGTTGTTTCTCAGGTGCTCTTCGCTTCCTCTCCATATCCTCTCCGTATTTGTCCACATAAAAATGGAAGAAGAGCGAAGCGGATATGGAGAGCGAGCGGAGGGCTCGGGTAAAACCTTGTGGTATCAGGTCTATTAGAAAGGCTGTAAAGTGAGATAAATATTTTTCTGGGATGATTGAAGCGAAAGAAAGGGGAGAGGGTATAAGGTTTATCCAGATTAGTAAATAATGATCTCCTTAATTACTCCTGGGCCTAGGGCTTTATTCAGAGAGATGATGAGTTTATGTCTGGCATAGGTTAGTTCTTGCCGAATAATTGGGTTGTCAAGGCTAACATAGAGGCGTCCATGTTCAATTCTTAAATTTTGGGTATGAGACTTTACGACGGGACCAGCAATGGATTCCCAGATGGAGAAGATGCGGGTTTCGTTGTATTTCTGCCGGATACGTAAAGCATTTAGCCAATCTTTGACGGCCTGTTTTAGGGTTACCTCGTCTGACATAATAAATAATGTACTTAGCCTACAAAGATAAGGAAGAGAAGGTAAGAATCTACCGTGAAGGAGCTCAAATGGCTAGATTGAAGGATGATTAAGTTAAGATGGGGAGGTCAATACAAAAGGTGATGATATTATCTTGGGTTTTGGTATAAAAGGAGGCTTGAAGGAGTTCTCCGTATCTCTTTGCCATATATAGTTCATTACCGATCGAGAAGTCTTCATTGGGAAGTCTTTCGTTTATAGAATTAAAAGGTTGGAAAAAATCGGCCATTTTGCTAAGTCGATCGTAATCATAGAAGCCACTGAAGCAAAGAGATATGATGTTTTCGCTATTTTTATAGAAGACGTTGAGGTTAATTTCTTTTGAATTAATGAACCTTTTCATTCCATTAGTTAGAAGATAAAGACATCTGCTAAGGATAGCTGGGTCGGAGTTTAGTTGGGGAAGGGTGTCGAGGAAGGGATCTGGAGTTTTAAGGATTAGACGGAACGAATTTGATTTATTGAAATCGATTAAGTTTTTTTTGAGCCAGTAGGATAGATTAATTTTTCGAAAGTCGGGAGTGATTGTTTCGGCTTGTAGTTTTGACGCTTCAAGTACTATCTCTAAGATCTGAAGGAGGATGTCAGTGTTTTTGTTAATGATATGAGGATATTCTTTCATGGTTTCAGGTTCAATCTCGGCCGTTTGCAAGATTTGGGAAAAGCCTTTAATAGCATTTAAAGGAGTGCGTATTTCGTGAGAGATATTAGCTAGAAAAGAGACTTTGAGTTTAGAAGCAATTTCAGCTTGTTTTAAAGCATTATTTAGACGTTCAATGATTGCTTTTCTTTTCTGCTCTTCGTGCTTAGTTAGTAGAAAAAGTGAGCAAGCTGTTACAAGGATAAAGAATAGGCCTTTATAATTTTGAAGTAAGGAAAGAGTTTGCGGATCATCGGTAAAAGATTGTACAAGTCGGTCGCTACCTAATATCCAAGTGATACCTAAGAATAGATAAAAGAGCGTGAGTCTAATGGCGAATTTAGGAAGCATTAGCTATTGAGATTTATCGAAATCAAATTTACTATCAAATGGATGTAGAGTGTTGGCTCAGTGCACTTCTTTTACAAGAAAAACTACTTGGTTTTAAAAATGAAACAACCTAGTTTATGTTTTGGTTAAAAAAATATTATATTTACGAATACTATAATGGTGGTTTGCAATCGTTTGCGAAGGGAAATTGCCAAAAGAGTATTCACACTACAGTAGAATTTTAATAAGCTATCCGTTTGTAAAATAGTTAATTAAACAAAAAGGAGTTACGATACATCGTCAAAGCATTATTTATGAAAAAACCTAATCTTAGTTTTTGGCAGATCTGGAATTTAAGTTTCGGATTTTTAGGGGTTCAGATAGGGTATTCTCTGCAAAATGGAAATACGAGTAGAATTCTTTCAGCATTGGGGGCTGATGTTCATCAATTGGGGTACTTTTGGCTTGCGGCACCATTTGCTGGATTATTGGTTCAGCCTATTGTTGGATTATCAAGCGATAAAACATGGACCAAGTTGGGGAGGCGGGTCCCTTTTATTTTAGGGGGCGCAATTATTTCGGCCTTGGCAATGTTCTTTATGCCAAATGCAGAGTTCTTTTCTTATCTCTTTATGCCACTTATTTTTGGGGCGATCATGCTTCTGTTGATGGACACCTCATTTAATATCACCATGCAGCCATTTAGAGCGTTAGTAGGTGATATGGTAAATGATGATCAGCGAAATCTAGGGTATTCACTTCAGAGTTTTCTCATCAATACTGGTGCGGTTTTAGGGTCATTGCTACCGATTATCCTAACGGGTATTGGAATAGCGAACGTACCGGCCGAGGGAGAAAAGGTGGCGCCAACCGTGATTTGGTCGTTCTATCTTGGAGGTGGAATTTTATTGGCCACAGTGTTATGGACTGCGTTTAATACGAAGGAGTATCCTCCAAAGGTTTATGAGCAGTACAATAATGTTACTTCAGAGGAGAAAAGCTCCACGTCGATGAGAGATCTATTAAAAGGGATACCACCGTCTATGTGGAGATTGGCAATTGTGCAGTTCTTCTCATGGTTTGCCCTCTTTTTGATGTGGGTATATACAACTAGTGGAATAGCTGAGAATATTTGGGGTATTGATCCAAAAGATACAGCTTCTCAGGCTTTTAATGATGCAGGTAACTGGACTGGTGTCATTTTTGCTTGTTATAGTCTTTTTGCAGCTGCATTTTCTGTAATGATTCCAAGATTTGCAAAAGCCTTTGGCCGTAAAAAGACCTATAGAGCTGCTTTAATTTTTGGTGGTATAAGTTTGCTTTCCATGGTATTTATCCATGATAAGTATTTGTTAATTGCTGCAATGATAGGCGTAGGAGTTAGTTGGGCAGCTATTTTGGCCATGCCTTATGCCATTCTTTCAGCATCATTACCTGCAAGTAAGATGGGTGTTTATATGGGGCTTTTTAATGCTACCATTACTATTCCTCAGATTGCTGCTGGTTTTCTTGGGGGGGCCATTTTATTAGCGTTAGATGGGAAGGCGATTTCAATGTTAGGTGTGGCTGGTGTTTCAATGATTATTGCTGGTTTATCGGTATACTTTGTTATTGATAAAAATCGAAAAATAGACATATAAATCATCATTTCAACATGAATAAATTTGAGAGAAGCAGTGGTATTCTTTTGCATATCACTTCTTTACCGGGAAGGTTCGGGGTAGGTAGTTTAGGCCGTGAGGCATATAGCTTTATTGATTGGCTTATCGTTGCAAAACAGTCGTTATGGCAAATTCTTCCATTGGGTCATACAGGCTATGGAGACTCGCCATACCAGTGTTATAGTGCTTTTGCAGGTAATCCTGTTTTAATCGATATAGATTTGTTAATTGAACAAGGGTGGTTATCAGAAGATGACGTTCCTGATTTTTTACCTTTTAATGATTCTGAAGTTGAGTTTGGAAGAGTAAATGAACTAAAGTGGAAGTTAGTCAAATTGGCTGCTTCTCGTTTTGCTGAACATGCATCATTAGCACAGAAGGCTAGTTTTGAGAGGTTCAAAGAAGCCAATTGTGCTTGGCTTGATGATTACTCGTTTTATGCTGCGGTTAAACACTCCTTTGATGAAAAGCCTTGGTGGGAATGGGACTATAATATTAGGATGAGGGAGCATAATGCTGTCTTTGAATATAAGAATAGATTAGAGTCGCAGATTGAGATGTTCTCCATTCTGCAATATTTTTTCTTTAGCCAGTGGTATGATCTTAAGGCTTATGCAAATAAAAACGGTATAAAAATAGTTGGTGATATCCCTCTTTACATCGCCCATGATAGCTCAGACGCTTGGTGCCGCCCCGAGATATTTATGTTTGATGAAAATCGTAATCCCTCTAAAGTAGCTGGTGTGCCTCCTGATTATTTTAGCGAAACAGGGCAGCTTTGGGGAAATCCTCTCTACAATTGGGATTACCTTAAGCAGACAGGTTTTAAATGGTGGATTGATCGTGTAAAGGCCAATTTTAACCTCTTTGATGTTTTAAGAATTGACCATTTTCGCGGATTGGCAGCTTTTTGGGCGATCCCTTTTGGTGAACCAACTGCGGTAAACGGAGTCTGGCTCTCTGCTCCAGGAAAAGATTTACTCGATGCTATTAAAGCTGAGATGGGGGCTATCCCTCTAATAGCCGAAGATCTTGGTGTTATTACTCCTGATGTGGAGGAATTACGCGATAGTAATATGTTACCTGGTATGAAGATCCTGCAATTTGCCTTTGATAGTAATGAGGGAAATAACTTTCTGCCTCATCTTTATCCTCATAATTCAGTGGTTTATACCGGAACTCATGATAATGACACTGTAATTGGATGGTTTGAAGCCGCTTCTGAAAATGATAAGCGCTTTGTTCAAGAGTATTTTAATGCTGATTTGAATGATATTAGCTGGTCAATGATCAAGCTTGCTTGGTCCTCGGTTTCAAATATCGCAATAGCACCACTTCAAGATATCTTAAGTCTTGGTTCTGAAAGCAGGATGAATCTACCAGGTAAACCCTCAGGATACTGGAGGTGGAGATATAAAAAGGAGGCGCTAAATTTTGATCAGGCTCTTCGCTTGGCAAGAATTACAAAGATTTATAATAGGTAAATATAAAATTAGGAAGAAGGATGAAAAGAGTTTCATTGGTTATTGGATTGCTTCTGTTTGTTTTTACAATCAAAGCTCAAGAGTTACTTGTTGAACCCCCTTGTTGGTGGGTTGGAATGAAAAATCAGACGCTTCAACTCTTTATTCATGGTGATAACCTTAAAGATGCTGAGGTTACTTTAAACTATAAAGGGGTTAAAATTGAAAAAACAGTTAATCTAGAAAACCCCAATTATCTTGCTGTATATCTTCATATTGCTTCTGAAACTAAAGCAGGAAGTGTTCCTGTTCGAATCAAATCTAAGGCAGGCAAGGTGTATACCTTTAGCTATGAGTTGAAGAAACGACAGTTAAACTCTGCTCAGAGAACCAGTATAGATAAGTCTGATGTTATTTATCTGATAATGCCTGATAGATTTGCCAATGGAGATGCTTCAAATGATAATGTTCCTGGTATGTTTGAAGGAGTAAATAGAAAAGAGGGACTTGGTAGGCATGGAGGTGATCTAAAGGGTATCGAGTCTAAACTGGACTATATTCAAGATTTAGGTATAACCGCTTTATGGTTAAACCCAGTAACAGAGAATAACAACCTCCAACAGTCATACCATGGCTATGCTATAACCAACTTCTATAAGGTTGATCCACGTATTGGTACAGAGAGAGAATATCTTGATTTGATAGCCAAAATGCATAAAAAGGGGATGAAGATGGTTATGGATATGATCTTCAATCATGTTGGCAATCAACATTTATGGTTTAAAGATAAACCCTCTTCTGATTGGTTTAATATGTGGCCAGATTATACCAGGAGCAATTTTAGGGCGGCTACACTTTCTGACCCGAATGCCTCTGTTTCTGATAGAGACTATATGTCGAAAGGCTGGTTTGATCGACATATGCCTGATTTAAATCAATATAACAAAGAACTAGCCACCTATTTGATTCAGAATAGTATTTGGTGGGTCGAGTATGCTAATCTCGATGGAATAAGAATAGATACACAGCCATACCCATTTAGGGATTTTATGTCTGACTGGGGAAAGGCTATTTTAAATGAGTATCCCAATTTCTTTATGGTTGGTGAGGCATGGTTATCGAATCCATCTTGGGTTGCCGGATATCAGAGCAAGTCACCTGCAGCAGTTAATTATAATTCTTATTTGCCTTCGGTATTCGATTTTCCTCTCTACTATCGAATTAACAGGGCATTTAATGAATCAGAGTCTTGGGATGGTGGACTTCAGGCACTCTATGATGTCTTAAGTGAGGATTTTCTTTATAGAGATCCTTCTGTTTTGGTAACTTTTGCCGACAATCACGACCTTAATAGGCTTTTCTCCGTACTACAAAGTGATACAGCAAAGATGAAGATGGCTTTGGCTTTCTTGATGACAACCAGAGGTATTCCTATGATTTATTATGGTACAGAGATCGGAATGAAGGGTTGGGAGCACGAAGGTCATGGTAATATTAGGGAAGATTTTCCCGGAGGTTGGCCTGGTGATTCTTTAAATGCTTTTACTAAAGAGGGGCGTAATCAGGTTCAACAGGCTTTGTATAGCTATACAAGAAGTCTGATTAATGCCAGGCGCTCATCCAAAGCATTGCAATCAGGTAAACTTCTTCATTTTTTACCACAAAATAATGTCTATGTGTATTTCAGGTATACCAATGACGAACGTATTATGGTTTTGTTGAATAATCATCCGTCTGAACTTAAAACAGTAAAAACTGATCGTTTTAGGGAGATAATGAAAGACTCAAAAACCGGAATAGACCTCATTAATAACAACCAATTGGATTTATCGCAAGAGATAAAGATTCCTGCAAAGTCGGCCATGATTATAAAACTATAGGTGCCTGATCCGCTGGTTTACTCCCTGTTTAGATCAGCGGATCTTGCTTTAACATAGTATAATTTGAAAACTATTAAACCAAATATATCTGAATATGAATAAAAGAGGATTCTATGCTATCATCTTAGCGATAATGGTTTTATCATTATCCTTGTTTTCATGTCAAAGCTCACAGTCATCTATGGTTAAGGCAGACACTGTTTTGACTACACCTGAATGGGCAAAGAACGTGAACATTTATGAGGTCAATATAAGGCAATATACTCCAGAGGGAACCATCAATGCCTTTTCTCAACATCTACCTCGATTAAAGGATATGGGGGTTGATATACTTTGGCTTATGCCGATAAATCCAATCGGTGAGAAAAACAGAAAGGGGACTTTGGGCAGCTATTATAGTGTTAAAGATTATACTACCATCAATCCTGAGTTTGGAACGTTGACTGATTTTAAAGCAATGGTTATTCGTGCTCATGAATTAGGGATGAAGGTTATTGTTGACTGGGTAGCTAATCATACATCTTGGGATCATGCTTGGATGACAGAGCACCCTGACTGGTATACAAAAGATTCAACAGGGAAAATTGTTTCCCCTTTTGATTGGACAGATGTTGCTGATTTAAATTATGATAAGCCGGAGATGCGAAGGGAAATGCTTAATGCGTTGAAGTATTGGGTTAAAGAGGCAGACATTGATGGTTATAGATGTGATGTTGCTGGTATGGTTCCAGTTGATTTCTGGAATAACGTACGTGCTTCGCTTGATTCAATTAAGCCTGTTTTTATGCTAGCCGAAGCAGAGGAGCCTGCATTGCATGATAAGGCATTTGATATGGCTTATAGTTGGAGTACACATCATGTGATGAATCAGATAGCGAAGGGTAAACTTACTGCGAGAAGCATGGATAGCATTATTCTGTTTAATAAAAATCGCTTTCAACCTTATACGATCCTTATGCAGTTTACCTCTAATCACGATGAAAACTCATGGAATGGAACAGAGTATGAAAGAATGGGAAAAGCAGCACAGACCTTTGCGGTGTTAGCTGCAACGATACCAGGCATGCCATTGATTTATTCTGGTCAGGAGGCAGGCTTGAATAAGCGTCTTGAGTTTTTTGAAAAGGATCCAATTAGCTGGAATAATTATCCTCTAGGTGACTTTTATAAAAATCTTCTAAAACTTAAACATAATAACCCTGCCGTTTGGAATGGAGTATGGGGTGGATCTTACCAAAAGGTAATAACATCAGACTCAACTTCGGTATTTGCTTTCACTAGAGTAAAAGATTCAAATACAATCTTTGTTATAACGAATCTTAAAGATGCTCCTGTTAAACTATCTTTAGTTAAAGGGGCTCCAACAGGCCAGTTTACAGAGTTGTTCTCGGGTGGAGTTAAAGATATTAGTGCAAATTCATCCTTTGATTTAAAACCATATGAGTATTTAGTTTTTTATAAGTAACCTGATAATTTGGTTTTATAGGGGCTCCAACTGGAGCCCTTTTTTTATGATTAAATGAGAGTTTCTCACTCCTGAAAAATGTTACTACGACTATAAACATTGGAATTTTATCAGCGTTTGGATGATGTTTTTAATT